>WLWD01001270.1_pt1 | contig 122568 bp, 87 predicted proteins | sample 6712731 | NCBI WGS metagenome assembly WLWD01 (sample SAMN12718690, study PRJNA576275) | sponge metagenome | isolation source: marine sponge | host: Mycale hentscheli | place: New Zealand: South Island, Marlborough, Capsize Point | collected 2014-11-01
GTGTGTTACAACCATAACTTAGCTAAAGAATATCACAAAGAAAACGTTTAAATAACGTGTATTGTTTTGTTGTTGTTTTTTTCCTTCAATTCAAGCAGTTGCAGAGAGTTGTTACTATGGCACTGAAATCCCTTTACCGTGTTGCGAAATTTTAAAACTGGACCTTATCTTCAGTAGCTTCAGTGTTAGAAGTCAAAATCATTCATATAAAACTAGTATAGTCTTTAGGCTCGCTCGCCATTTGTGCTCAAGCACATCACTAGTTGTATATATGTTTGGACGTACGTATGTCATTTTGTACTTTGACCCTCGCGTTTTTGTGTTAGTTATGTGGTCGACCCCGTCCCAAATTGCACTAAACAGAATCCTCTGGTTTATCGATCAGTACCCGTATCACCCTAGAAATTGAATTGTTTACCGTTTTGAATTCTTTTGCGGGTGCAATTCAAACTTGAAAACTTAAGAGACTTCCATTTCTATTCGAGTTAGTGGCGGTGGTAAGTCAATGCGCTCTTTGTCATGGTTGTAAGCCGTGCGCAACAGTATTTGCTTGAAAATACATTGTCCACTAGACTACTGCGAAGGTAAGTCTGTGTAGGTGCATGTCCAGTTGTGTCAAAGAATTGTGTGTTACAACCACTACTTAGCTAAAGAATATCACAAAGAAAACTTTTAAATAACGTGTATTGTTTTGTTGTTGTTTTTTTTTCCTTCCAGCATTTGCAGAGAGTTGTTACTATGGCACGGAAATCCCTTTACCAACCAAACCCTGATGCTAATTTAAAAACTGGACCTCATTTTCAGAGTAGCTTCAGTTGTTAAAGTCAAAATCATTCATATAAAATAGTATAGTCTTTATGCTCGCTCACCATTTGTGTCCAAGCACATCACTATTATATGACTTGCTCTCACGCGCAATCAGGAACCAGATACTATTCTTTCCGCCGGTGTTTGTGTCTTTCTCATTCGATATCCTCTCATTCGCTGGCTTGATATAATAAATAGACGTGTGTCCTTTTCTCAATAGACTGTGAGGAAACATGGATTATGCTGGAGCAAGTGAAAGTGAATCTTACTATGATTCTACTCCTGGGTCAGTGAGTAAAACTTTATAGCAGTAATTGAAATTTTATGATGATTCTGATTGTATCATTCTGTGATGATACCTTCACCAATATGGCCATTAGTCTCGTGGGCCAGACCCTTTACCTAATATGAAGAGAAAGAAAGGGTCTGGTCAAGTTCACGTGTATGCGTTTGATCTCGCTGGTCCTGGAATTTCTCGGACCGGTAATTGGTTTTAAGTGACAGTGACCTCACTATATAAACAGAGATGTTTGCGCGCAAATTTAGCTTGGTTTCTATGGAACTGTAGGAATGAATTGCTGCTTATGCCAGAAACGTCTTGCAACGGACTTTCCATAGACTGTTGGTAATGTATCCCGATTGCTTCCAACTGTTTCTCCTTCAGTGTAAGTCCGAATACTCGAGCACTCTCCGCCACCGCTGCAATTACATCCATGTCGACAGTAATTTCAGCGCGCTAAAATCACCTGAACCATGATTACCGCGTAATCAAAGCTATATTACCGCAGTGGTTACACTCGTGTTGACAGTGCAAGACCAAACGCATACGTGAACTTGACCAGACCCTTTCTTTCTCTTCATATTGGGTAAAGGGTCTGGCCCGCGAGACTATATGGCCATTTGCTAACTTAAAAAATACAATTTTAATCAAATTGTAGCTCTAGCTAAATGTAACTTTTATTTGACCTTATAGTTAAAAATTGTTTATATACAGCTTTAAAGACATTCATGTATAGCTAATACATTCATGACAGATTTACACCCGTAAGAAGGAATACAGTTTATCCTCCTCCCATGCGCTACCACCCCTATAACTCACCAAGTTCCAGCCAGAGTGACAATAACAATGGATTATTGGCAGAAATTCTGAGTTAGAGCATGGAAAGTTAGAGTAAGTTGTGGGAGATTAGAGTTCCCAGGAGCTTCTTGACCTTCTGGCTAAGGAAGGCTAGAATAAGTTCCCCGAATAGAGGTTAATCAGTTCTAGGCAGGTCGCTGCCACCAGGAGTTATGCTTCCCTGAGCCCGAGAGAGGTTAATTCTTATTCAGTTAGTGTCATAGGTTAATATGAGATACAGCAAAAACTCCCAGAATGATACTTAGCCAGCCAATATATAGAAAACCAGCGAATAAGGGTGCATGAGAAAAAGAAACATAAATAAACTAGTTAATTAAATAATTACATAATTGATGAATGCAAAGTAAGTAATGATATTATAATTGATAAATAGAAGAGTAGATAATTAAATAATTACTGAGAAAGGACATGGGAAGTACATCAGAGTCAATATATGGGTGGAAACTTTAACAATTAAAGTATTAGCATATTTTGCAAGCTATTACTGTGGCCTCAATTGTTCAATGCTAAAAATATTCATGCTTTATAGCTGATAATATTTTCAATCCATCCATACAACAAGTTTCTACCCAGATTTAACTGAAAATATAGCAGATAAGAAGGGTAATATGTTGACGCCAATGTCAATGCCTCATCCACAAAAGTAGAGCTTACAGGTAGTGGGCATTGCACATCAAAATCGAATTAATTGCTAGAACATACTTGAATATGTTACCACAAATTGTATCAATTTAAAAAGGAGGATTTTATTTGGGGGGGGGGGAGAGGGTTGGGTGCTTGTGGAATTAAGGTATGTTTTCCCTGATCGCACACCTCACATCATATAAGGTTTCAATGTTATTAAATGATGATAAGTGTGTAACTTATACTATTAAAAACAAAACAAAAAAAAAAACATGTCTGATGTGCAGGTTGGATAAGGAGGTATAGCATAATGTCAAGTGGTTTAACAAATGTTACATGCAGTATAAACTGTGGGCAACAATGTTTGCCTTTAAGAGGTGGGAAATGTTTTTAATTTTTAAAATATGTAATTAATGTTAATATTTTTTTTGGTTCTATTTGCAGTTACTAGAACGTAGAAGAAAAGCTGTGATTGAGGAGGAAAAGGATAGGATGAAAGACATAACAATTGATTGTTCCGAGGAGTCGAGTGACAGTGAAGGCGAACACATGATTGTTCACAAGTCTGTGTGGAGATCTAGGGGTAAATATTTCAATATTACGAAGTTATTTTTAACGTACAATTGTTTGGAACTTTTCTTATATCACAGCTGTTATATTAACATTTCTTTGAATTCATATTATATCCTATCATTGACAAGTATATTTATGTAAGGAGGATCAGAAGTTTTAATCGAATGCAAGTTAGTTTAGCAATTCTTATTCTGAGTGAAATAGTGCACTTGTGTATCGAAATTTCTGCTGTGTACAAAACAAACAACCAGAACTATACATGTTTGTTCTATGCTCCTTATGACAATCTTAAACACAATAATGTTGTCCAACTGGACTATAAGTGGCTTCTTATGCCCACAAGCTATTCTTGGTCTGTCTTTGTATCTCACTACCTCAAGTGGTGCAGAGTTTATCATTGCACAGACTCCATACTTGATGAGAGGGCTGCTGATAGGCTGTATTTACTTCCTCTTTGCAGCTTTTGTCGCTTTATTTCACATTTCGTAACACTACATTACCTCTTTGTAGAAAGAAGAAATGCAATATAAAAGAATGTGTGGTGTTTGGTATTATGTGGCTTCTACTGCCTTTTGTATTGTTGTATTTTTCTTCTCATTGATCACTCTACGATTGTATAGTCCCCGAAAAAGAGATGATAACCTCCATAATCAACAAATATTTGCAATTAACTACTATGAAAAATACCTCGGATTGTTTACTAGATAATATTTGAATGACTAACAGTCAATTATGAATATCCTGTATTTTGTAGTTCTAAAATGTATTTCACAATATTTTCTATAACTTCAATAATATTACTAGCTAGCACAAATGGCAGTAGCTAACATATTTTTAACTCTCAATGCTCACATGGGAGAGGGTTATGGTAGTCATCTTGCCTGTTAGTCATATTGTGTGGACTAGTCACACAAACTAGCTACACCACTTCTTTGAATTAAACATGAGAGCTCGCACATACAACTCAGAAAAAGTGACATGAGGCAGAGCTGAATCAATTAGGTGATATGCATTTGACCAACATGAGAATGTTTGTCTGGTAAAGGGTCATCACTGAAATCTCTTCCACCTCCCCCCCCCCCCCCCCCCCTTCTACCAAATGACAAACTAGGAAACCAAACAGTCAGAGTTGGCTAATTGAGTGGAATAATGTGCAAGTCCTCCTGAACAAGTTGTCCTCTCAGGAAGTGATTTGTTGGAAACATGACAGCAGTCTCACTAGGAGATTGAGACAAACTTTGAGTGGAAGTAGCTAGTGGTTATAGGTAAAGGATATCACTAAACATCATTGTAGTTGATTTAGGCCGGTTTTAACTTACTGAGTGTAATTGTATTGGCATTTTACTGTGGATCTTTTCAATACTTTAGAGGGCCTGCCCATATGGTGGTTGAAGAAGTTTGCAGACAGAATCATGTTGTATGAACACATAATGACTTCATGTAATGCTGTTGACCAGCCACTGGATCAGGCACTAAATGAGGGGAGGATACTTTCAGAGTGTTCATCCTGGTTCACAAATCTGCTACACAACTGGAAGAGTCACTCACTGGTGAGTAATTGTGCTGAGAAGAAGGCACCAAATAGACACAAAGTTATGCCGTAGACCCATTCAGCAGTAGTGCAGCCTAAAATTTTCTTTAGGTAGGTATATTGGTGTTATGTAGTTGTGTGCAGATTGAAAGTCTGGTGAGTATTTGCTAACGGATGGGATTGAAAGTGCATGCCTCTATCCATAGTGACCATGGAAGTAGTGCCAAAGCAGCCTGACATCAAAGTGTTGATGAATGCTTGAGTCCCAGTTACTGCAGTCATATCCTGAATAGGGACTGCTTCTGGCCTCCGGACAACACATGTGAGCAGGTATATCCATGGGAGGGACCCATGAGTCCAACAATCTCCTAGTGAGATCGCTTTCACCTTCAAAGATGCTCCCAGCAAATCACTTCTGGAGAGGACAACTTGTTCAGGACGACTTGTACATTTGATACATAGTTCCAGCATCTGATCAATTATTGTAGACAAAGAGGAAGTGACAATTATAGGTTTCAAGTTTATATACTACATACATTTAAGATCACTGATAGGGTTTGTATAGAAGTATGGCAATTAGGCATGAGGCAGCAGGAATATTCACTACCGTTCTTTTTCCTCCGAGGTGTCGCAACTGAACGAACCCCAACTGTGTATAATGCAGCCACCTCTTCAGCCATTAGTAAAGTATCAGCTCAAAAATGGGGACGAACAAAACTACAATAAAAGTGGAAATGTGAGTGACTTTTTGTTGTTTTAAACAATTCCCCAAATCTTCTGATGTAAAACAATTGTCGTAGGTTTGCAATGTAGTGGTTATCTTGATAATAAAGATTTAACAATGTATTAGCAATATCATGTCCATCTATCAGAGCTCCCCAGACTATGGCTGCTGCAAGTAGAGCTAAAATGCGAAAGAAAGTCTTTACATCTTCTACCTGCTCTGTAGTAAATGGCCTTCCATATTTACTTTTTCCCAGATCTATTCTGGAGTAAGGTTTGTCTTCCCAGTACATTTCACACAAGATACATTGTAAGAGAAAGCCAATGGATATTAGGTGTCACCACATCTCCCACACAGAGTGCTATCTCTATGTAGTGATCCACGCATCCACGAATTCAATTCTGAAATATTTTGTGGTAGTCTGGAATATCCAACATCTATATCTGCTGTTCTGGCAATTATAAAGACATTGTCCAAACTCTATTGAATTAGACTGTTCATTGTAGGTAGCACAAAAACATTCACAAATATAAACATGTCCATTTCTGCATAATCATTCCATATTATGGATATTGCCACAACTTGCATTCCATTGACTGTTCAACATTCTTTTAAGAATACATTATATATACCAGAGAGCACATTAGTGACAAAAGTGTTGGATTGTGTTTTGCATTTATCACATCATTATAATATTATCATTATATGGACGTTTATTTCTTACAATACAAGCATTCTATTGTTGTTATTATTTTGCCTGTTCAAGTAGCTCTGTAACCAGAACATTCTTGGGGAAATGACTAGAACAAGATGGCCTTTTCTTGGAAGGAACTTCTTTTTAAGTGGAATATTAACAAATGTATGCAATCTTCATCACATTAACATTTTCCTACTGGACATTAAATGGCTCCTTTTAACAGAAGATATTATTGGCCAATCTTTGTATATCTGCACCTCATGAAGTGGTGTCTATTTCACTCATAACATAGAATACTAAAGTGAGTAAATCATAAGATAGTAGATTGAGGTAAGAGATAGTTCCTCGATAGCCGATTTTAAATAACATTTCTTCCCAATTTATTTGTAATGATGATTGTATGCCTGGATAGATAATGAAACTGAAACTCATTGTTGTTTTATAAACAACTACTAACATTTCTCAATTAGAGCCCATCTAGCTACTTGAGTTAAAATAGCATTGTCCACTAAATTCATCAAGTCTCCTCACTACAATCTCGGTAATTAAAATCGATCACACTTTTAACTACTACACAAACATGAGTTATTGGACCATACAAATGTTTTTTATGATATTATGAGCTAAGTTATTAGTACAACAACTTTATTTAGAACTATAGTTCTGTATTCAAATCAAAAGATCTTGTAGGAGAGTTAAAAATAATTTTCTCTTTGAAGAATTCAGTTTTGAAAACCTTGTGGAGAACGTCATGTAGACCTAAGTAGGTTGTCCACAATTAGGTCACTCAAGATAGGTGGTTTGAAGCATAAGAAGCAGAGTCATAAACATTATGAATTTCTAAATTCAAAGACAACGGCAGCATGTAGCCCATTAATGGCATTGTGGGAGTTAGTGTCTTTATAGGATGAAAGAAGGATGAAGATAGACGCTAGTCTCAGTTTTATGCAGACACTAGCTGTTAAGTAGCCGCAACTAAAACTAAATCTTGCTAGATATGAATTCCCCACATCACAATGAATCAGAGATGTTAAATGTCGACACAATCTAAGGTGGTGTCCGCTGAAACAGTGTTCGCATCGAGCATTGTGTGTGCCATATCCAATTGGCAAGATCCCAACACTTCAAGTATATTCATGAGCCACACTAATGGAGATAATACTAGCTATTCAGGAATAAAAAGTTCTATCAAATCTACACCTTAATTCAATAATTATCCTAATTTTTTTGGCTAATATTAAAAACCATGTTATACCCATACCTATTTTTATTCACTCTGTTGGTCGAGTTTGAGGTAGACATATTATATTTAGCAGTAATACACTGTAGCTCTACTTAATTGAATATGTTCTGTGATTTTAACAATGAATGTACTCTATGTGACTATATACTGCAATGACTCCAGCAGATCTAGATATCAGTTTTAACAGACTGAAGAGTGGGAAAGAAATTAATGTCTTATTTTTGTTTCAGGTTCAATTCATAGTGTATTAGCTAAAGGGACAGTTTGTAAGAAATAAAATAACAAAGTTACTGTGCATTATAGCTTTATATAATCAGTTTTGAAAATCATGTACTATTAATTTACCATTTGTTTCAATCATTATCTAATCAAAGAGCCAGTGACTCACAATCCTCTGAAGCTCATCTTCCAAGTGCTCAGATATGCAGTGAAGAACAAGTATCCTCGCCTGAGAAGTGCCTTCACCTACTGGGAAGACAAACCTTACTCAAGGATAGATCTGGGAAAAAGTAAATATGGAGGACCGTTTACTACAGAACAGGTAGAAGATGTAAAGACTTTCTTTCGCATTTTAGCTCTACTTGCAGCAGCCATAGTCTGGGGAGTTCTAATAGATGGACAAGAATTTGCTTATACATTGTTAATGAGTCATTATCAAGATGGCCTCTTTATTAAATCTAATGACTATTGTTTGACTTTAAAGGACTTCAGGAATTGTATCCCACAAAAAATAGTCAGACACGTTTCCATTTTTACTGTAGTTTTGTTCGCTCCCATTTTTGAGCTGATACTTTACCCATTGCTGAACAGGTGTCTACAATATAATAGTTTCAGTATTTTGTTTCGAGTCCAGATATGCATTGGTACTCTAATGCTGTGTGAGCTTTCTTACCTCTGCATTGAAATTTCCAATACATTTAGTACAGACTCGTCACTCAACTTTACCTGCTTTTTGTATTCATCAGTGCAAGATAACTCCAGACATGAATTTCAGCTGCATGTTATGTGGTTAATTATGCCCCAAGTAATATATGGAGTATCATTATATCTATTTACTTCAAGTAGTTCTGAATTCATTATTTCTCAAACTCCCTATTCCATGAGAGGGATAGTGATAGGTTGGTCTTGCTTTCTCTATGGGATCTGGTTTGTTTCAGTCCAGGAATTGTACACACTGTTTTCTAAACTTCTTAGAAACATTGTTGAACTGAAATCACATTGCAGCATTTGGTATTTTACAGTTTTTCTTCTGCTGTGTTTAATTTTGTTTCTTGTAATTGCTGTTAGCAAGCGATGGTATCGTTTGAGAAGGAGAGATGAAGTTCTGCGCAATCAGCAAATATTTGCCATCAACTACTATGACAAGTATTTAGCACAACTATCTAAATGAATTAACTGGATAGTTATTAGGACTTTTGTCTAAAATTCACAATTTAAAATATGTTAGACTCACTGAAACAGTTGTGTGCAGTAATTACAATGAATTGTCATGTAGCTTTTTATAATTATTATAAATTAAAGTATTTTTGCTATTAATGATATTAAAGCACAAATTATCTTTTTTTGCAAGAGAACGCCTCTTTCCATATAATTTTAACATAATGTTTTATTGTTTTTTTGTGGCTACACTGTAAAGTATTTAAAATTTTACATCATATATAGGAAATGCATTCATTGATGTGTTTACCAAGCCATGTTCTATGTCAGTAGATACCTCAGTGATGATTAGGGTTGAAATGATTTATTTCTCATAAACGGTCACTTCAGTGCATCATGTGTAGCATTTGAAATTGAAACAAAAATATTAAAACCTTCTTACTTATTTTTAATGCAAAATCACCTTATAGAACAAGCTAATAATTTTGTTTGCTTGAGATTTGGTTTACAATTTGTAAACAAACTTTAGGAAAAGTTGAACTGCTAATTGTTGACTTTTCCTTCTTTTTGATTATGTAGTAGAATGAGGGGGTACGGGGTATAGGGTGTGTGATGTAAAAAAACAGTTATGCCTTATAATATTATGTGTGAGTAACTAACTGTAGACATAATTTGTGAAGCAAAGATAAGAAAAACAAACTTCATTAGCTACACTTCACAATTATTGCTACTCTATTACGACTTGTACTACTTATCATAGTTACGAAGTGTTTGAAAGTGTTTTTGCAAGCAGTCCTATTTTTATTACCATGCAATATTGGAACATACAATTTCATCGCTGTTGATGAGCATATTATTCTAAATCTGATCATTAAAAAGAAAAACAAAAAATTTTATGATAATAATTTCATAATTATTCATGTGTGATTGATTTTCATTGGCTAAGGTTAGTAGGAGATTTGATTTTTAAGAGAACAATGTATATTTCATTTTGTCACATGAATATGCTTTTGTGGAATTAATTAGTTGTTTATAAATCATAAACCTTACCAATAATTTTCAGTTTCATTTCAGACTTACAGGTCTTAGTGTCAACACATCATTGTAGATATACTTTTGGTAGCTGGGAGACAAGCAATGTTATTCAAATGTTCTATTCTACTAAGCTGTTAAAAAAACAAGTAGCTTGATCCATAAAAGTGCATTTACTCGGGATTTACTCAAAACAAAATATATCATCAAATGGTCATATCATAACTAAAGTTGATGATGGAGATCTTTCTTAATTTTTTGAGATTGTTACTTAATTGTAAATCATCTATGTTACGAGGTTGTAAAACCAAGAGCTCTTTCTTGCTTCTTCTATGGATGTTTATAGCATACGATGCAATTACAGTTATCTTTTTCATCCACTTTTCTACCAACAAGATTTATAGCTATTATCTTCTAGCCATTTGTTTTGGTGGGTGTGTCATATCTGGCTTGCTGGCAGATGTGTATATTGGAAGGTATCGATGCATAAGATACAGCAGCAGAATTGCCTGGGTAGGAACTATTGCCCTCAATACTTATTACCTGGTACAGAACTATCTGTGGCAACCTCCCGATATTGCAGATATTGTTACTCAGATTATTCTGAATGGAGTCCTAGGTGTTGGGCTCGCAGGATTATTCGCTAACAGTATTCAGTTGGGATTAGATCAAATGGTCGATGCTTCATCAACCAAAATTATTTCTTACATCAGCTGGTGTGTATGTACGAGTTTTTTAGCTGGTGTTGTAGTGCAATTTTTTTCAAACTGGTTTACATAAATTTTTTAGCTTTTCTGTTTCATTAATCTCTGTATCTTTTCTAATGACAGTCTTAGTAATTTCAGATATCAGTTTCAATCACTTGCTAATAAAGGAGCCAGTGACTTACAATCCTCTGAAGCTTATCTTCCAAGTGCTCAGATATGCAGCAAAGAACAAGTATCCTCGCCTGAGAAGTGCCTTCACATACTGGGAAGACAAACCTTACTCAAGGATAGATCTGGGCAAGGCTAAATACGGAGGACCATTTACCACAGAGCAAGTAGAAGATGTGAAAACTTTCTTTCGAATCTTGATTCTCTTTTTTGCTTCTGTTATCTTGATAGCATTCGTGTATGGGAGAGAAAATGTAATATACCACCAGTTATATCATTATAAGGATCATTCATTTTATGAATACAGTAGCAACAGCTTGACGTCTAAATATTTACAAAATTACTTTGAACGCACAATCGTTTGGAACTTTCCTTATATCACAGTTGTTATATTAACAGTCATCTTTGAATTCATATTATATCCTATCATTGACAAGTATATTTACGTAAGGAGGATCAGCAGTTTTAATCGAATGCAAGTTAGTTTAGTAATTCTTATTCTGAGTGAAATAGCTCACTTGTGTATCGAAATTTCTGCTGTGTACAAAACAAACAACCAGAACTATACATGTTTGTTCTATGCTTCTTATGACAATCTTAAACACAATAATGTTGTCCAACTGGACTATAAGTGGCTTCTTATACCACAAGCTATTCTTGGTCTGTCTTTGTATCTCACTACCTCAAGTGGTGCAGAGTTTATCATTGCACAGACTCCATACTCGATGAGAGGATTGCTGATAGGCTGTATTTTATCCCTCTTTGCAGCTTCAGTTGCTTTATTTGACCTTCTGTATTACTATGTTATCTCCTTGTTGAAAGAAGAAATACAGTATATGAAGATGTGTGGCATTTGGTATTACGTAACATCTACTGCATTTTGTATTATTTTGTTTTTTTTCTCCTTGATTATTCGAAGGTTATATAGTCCCCGAAGAAGGGATGATAACCTCCATAATCAGCAAATATTTGCGATTAACTACTATGAAAAATATCTCGGATTGTTTACTAGGTAATAGTTATTGTGTGATTGACAGTAACATTGTGTGGTAGCTAATACTCAATTATTGTCTATTTTTGATAATTTAAATTTTCTTTCATTATTTTCTATTCTTTTTTTCACATCTTAAAATAATACAATGTACGAATACAAAAGCAGCACAAGCAGCAATGGTAGCAAAACAGAGTAGAAGCATTCAATTTCTTTCTCATTTTCTCTTGTGCTAGGGCAGCCTACTTGAGGGAAAGGTACACTCCTATAACATTGACTCAGTAGCAAACAACTCACTGATAATGCTGTAGGCTCTCATTGACATTCATAAAAATATCAAAGTTTTAGCAAATTAACCGAATTTTCAATCACTACTTTGAAATATGCTGGCCATGAAGATGAATTCAACTAGACCTTTAACAGAAGGGTGGCTGGATCAGGTGAATTTTATTAGACTGTAGAAGCTAGAATTATGTAGCATACCAGGCCATTAATTATAATGCAGTTAGTTGTTCATAAAGCACAATCCTTACCACTGATTTCACTTTCATTTCAGACTTACACGTTTCAGTGTCATCACATCATTGTAGGTATACTTTTGGTAGCTGGGACAAGCAATGTTATTCAAATGTTCTATTCTACGAAGCTGTTAAAAAAAAAAACAATTAGCTCGATCCATGAAAGTGCATCTACTAGCGATTTACTCAAAACAAAATATATTATCATATGGTCATGTTATAACAAAAGTTGATGATGGAGTTATTTCTTAAGTTTTTGAAATTGTTACTTAATTATAAATCATCTATGTTACGATGTTGTAAAACTAGTAGCTCTTTCTTGGTTCTTCTGTGGATGTTTATAGCTTATGATGCAGTTTTCTCCATCCACTTTTCTACTGACATAATTTATCGCAATTATCTTCTAGCCATTTGTTATGGTGGGTGTGTCATATCTGGCTGCTGGCTGGCAGATGTGTATATTGGCAGGTATCGATGCATACGATACAGCAGCAGAATTGCCTGGGTAGGAACTATTGCCCTCAATACTTATTACCTGGTACAGAACTATCTGTGGCAACCTCAACACACTGCAGATATTGTTACTCAGACTATTCTGATTAAATGGTCTTTAAACTCAGCTCCAGTTAAACCTGTATTATGGAAGAGATATGTAGATGACACCTTTTGCATAGATAAGAAAGGAAGTGAAAAACATTTGTTGGACCATTTAAACTCTGTAAGACCTATAAAATTTACCATGGAATCAGATGAAGATAGTAAGCTACCTTTTTTGGATTGCTTATTAAAGAGAGAGAGAGAGAGTGATGGTATGCTTACATCCACTGTGTACAGAAAATCTACACACACAGACAGATACCTTCACTTTAAGTCTCATCATCCTAATCATGTAAAGAGAGGAATAGTGAGATGCTTGTATCAGAGAGCTAGGAGGGTAATTTAATATGAGTGAAAACTTGAAGGAAGAAGAGAAACACCTACACAAAGTAGCTACTTTCAAGTAATGGTTATGAAAACGCAACCATTAGGGCAGGCTCTAAAGAGTTACCTTCTAACGATCACACAGATACTGAGAAAGAGAAAGGATTTATTCTTACTATTCCGTATATAGCAGGATTGAGTGAGAGCACTCAGTGAGTGCGTAGAGACTTTGACATCAAAACAGCATTTAAGTCGGGTAAGATACTAAGATCACATCTTACTAAAGTCAATGATATTGTACCTATTACCACAGAGTCATCCATAGTGTACAGTATACTATGCAGTTGTGGTAAAGTTTACATAGGTGAAACAACTAGAAGGCTTGAGCAGAGAGTAAAAGAATATCAGGATGCTTGTAAGAGAGGTGATGACAAGGTTTCAGCCATTGCTGAACATGCTTGGCAGCAGCATCACCCCATTAAATGGGAAGAGGTAAGAGTTGTAGACAGAGCCAGTAAGAATCGTGAGTTGAAGATCAAGGAAGCTCTACACATACAGATGGCACCTGACAACAACAAGTTTAACAGAGACATAGGTTTAGAGCTTCCAGGATGTAGTCTCGTGTAGCCAGACCCTTTACCAACCCTAACCGCTACGCTGGGAAGGAAAGGGTCTGGGAACATACAGTACAACAGCTTGTTCAGCAGCACCCCTAAAAGGGTGCTCAATTATCACATTTCAGCAAGCTTGCGGTATACTGTGTGACGTCAACATCACATCTGGGAGGGTGAGAACATTGCATGACTTCATCAAACCGATGAAGTTGTTTTTCGTAAGCAATTTATAACAGTCCGACCCTATCCTTCCCCGAGTAGTGGTTACGGTTGGTAAAGGGTCTGGCTACGTGAGACTATCCAGGATGCTGGCTGTCCATGCCGTGTGCAAATCACCCTCCAGGATATAATAAACAGTAAGTGTGCCCTCCAGAAATCTTGTTGTTTACGTTATTATATCACCATTGAGAGTTCGACCTCAGTTGACCCCTGAAGAGGACTTCGACAAGAAGTCTAAACGTCTGGGTTAAGTTATAATTAAAAATATTGGCTGTTAAAAAGAGAAAAATTTCCTGTTATTAGATATAGTTTCAGCATGTGGTCAAACTCTTGTCTTACTAACCTCGGACATTCAGGTGCTAAATGATGAGTCCAAACATTGCTGGACCAGTTTTCAAAATATGATGTGTGACTGCATGCTAACTTGGCATTAGGAGGAGCAAGGCTGTGTGACTGATATAAATACTGATAGCAGGTGAGAGAAAGGATAGACTTATCCACAAATGAATGTAATCCGGTTTTCTTGCTGTCCGTGCAAGCATTTCCATGCACTTCCATGTTTGTGGTAGAATCCAATAGGCTATGATGCAGGTCCACCAGTAAGTGGAAGTGATACAGGAAGTCTGCACATAGAACTTTATGGGGGTCAGTGAGGTACAAGAGTATAGCTACAGAAGGTGCTGCTACTTCCTTTGTCATTTGAGCAAGTTGGTCCAGTTGGTCCAGGGGCATAGAGTCTGAGGTACTTACAAAAACCATGCATACAACATTACTGGATGATCTCTGAAGAAAGAGTTCTTGAAGGAAAGAGGTGTCAGTAAGTCCTGTGTGATCTCCAGCAATTGCTGTATATTACATAAGAGCTGTGTGGGCTTCCTATCTCCCAACTCCTCTCCAGTGAAAACAATTGTAGTGCTGTCTGAAGCGGTGGTCCACTTAATGAACTACTCCTTCAACTGGTCATAATGGTTCACCATTGGAGACTTGAGCAGATGGTCCCACACCTTGGCAGCCACCTGAGGAGGAGTAAGACAAGAAACAACATTGTGAAAAATATATAACTAAGTTAAATAAAAGATTATAAAATAATAGTGTAAAACTAGATTATGTGAAAGTTTGAAATGGATACTGTTCAATTAATTTGCTCTGAAATTTTCTTTTTTCTTTATTCCTTTCTATTAATTTTTTAATCAGCTCAATGTTGTCTGTTTTGTCTTTGTGAATTTGCATCTACTAACTTTTCAATTATTCTTCTTTAACTGACTGGCCAATGGCAGTAGTAAATACCGTCTGAGTTCCATGGTTGGGACTGGCCATTGTGATAAGCATTTGATTCCTCAAACTGAATTGAATTTATGATCCAATCTAATAAGACATTAATGATTAATGGTGATACCTATACAATGCTATATGTCCCTCTGTATCCTTCCAGCTATCAATGTACCCCCCCCCCCTCCCCTTCCATCACCCCTGCCTATAGTATAGATTTTAGCAAGCAAGACGCTGATAATTATGAAGTGTAACAAATTAATCAAATTTTCAGAATTATTCTTATTGGAAAGAATGAAATGTAACTTAGATCTTTATCCAAACAGCAGGATGAGGTGAATATTATTAGAAATTGGGATCTAACACTATGTGGTATATCCCAGCTACTTAATCAGTACAGGAGTAGTCTTGGCATCACTTGGAGCACTTGCAGTGGATAAGTTGGTAAACTTTATTTTGGAGCCAGGCTAAACTTGAATGAAGTTATGGTGGTATCCTCTATGGATATGTGATCCTCTCTACCATATCAGTCCTTGCTGGCTAGTAAATAAATAATGTAGCTATGGACTTATGCCATGGGGCTTGGTAATCATGCTAATCTATTTTCTAAAGGAATTTGTCTGGATCTAGCTGCCCTTGAGCTGAGTATAATACTTCTGAGCAATCATTGTAGCCAAAGAGGAAGTGAAAATATGTTTCAAGTTAATGTATCACAATACATTTAAGATCACTGATAGGGCCTGTATAGAAGTATGGCAATTAGGCAGGAGGCAATAGGAATATTCGGTACTGTTCTTTTCCTCCGAGGTATTTCAACTGAACAAACCCCAACTGCTAGTATTAACAGTAAACATGCACAAAAATAGTAATCCAAAGTTTAGTACAAGAAATAGTAATGATGAGATAAACAAACTAAAAGAGTAAGAGTTCTGAGGAGAATAACTAGGAGAAGTGTCTCCATGTAGCTAGTGCAGCAAGCAGCTCATCAGAAGGGAGAGATCATCCAATAGAGTTATTGTGTAATAGTTATATGTAGCCTTCAGGAGCAAGGCTCCCACATAGCCAGCTCTTTGTTAAGATAGAAAATTATAGAGTAATGGATGGTAGTGTAAAGAACCAAAGAAATTATAAACATACTTAATGAAAGGCATACATTCTACAAATAATTATTAGAAGAGAGAGAAAGAACATGTAATGAATGTAACCATGGAGTCCAGCTCCTGTTCAGGATGTGGCTTAGCAATCACTAGAATATGTTTTGTTAATAACAAACAATCAAAAAACTAACTGCTAAATGTATGATAATATTCAATGTAATGATTACATAATTGGAAAAAAAATTTAATTGTAAAATTCATTGCTTGGGTAGTTGTGCTAAGTACTTGTCATAGTAGTTGACAGCAAATATTTGCTGATTGCACAGAACTTCATCTCTCCTTCTCAAACGATACCATCGTTTACTAACAGCAATTACAAGAAACAAAATTAAACACAGCAGAAGAATAACCGTAAAATACCAAATGCTGCAATTTGATTTAGGTTCAACAATCTTTCTAAGAAGTTTAAAAACCAACTTGTACAATTCCTGGACCAAAACATAAAAATTTCCGAAAAGAAGACAACACAAACCAATCACTATCCCTCTCATGGAATAGGGAGTTTGAGAAATTATAAATTCACTACCACTCGTTATACTACAATATAATGATACTCCATATATTATTTGGGGCAAAATTAACCACACAAACTGCAGGTGAAATTTGTGTGTAGACTTATCTTTCATAGCTGAGTAGAAAAAGCAGGTAAAGTTGAGTGACGTGTCTGTACTAAATGTATTGGCAATTTCAATGCAGAGGTAAGAAAGCTCACACAGCATTAGAGTACCAATGCATATCTGGACTCGAAACAGAATACTGAAACTATTATAATGTAGCCACCTGTTCAGCAATGGGTAAAGTATCAGCTCAAAAATGGGGACGAACATAACTACAATAAAAGTGGAAATGTGAGTGACTATTTGTTGCTTAATACAATTCCCCCAATCTTCTGATGTAAAACAATTATCGTAGGCTGCAATGGAGTGGTCATCTTGATAGTAAAGATTTAACAATGTATTAGCAGTACCCTGTCCATCTATCAGAGCTCCCCAGACTATGGCTGCTGCAAGTAGAGCTAAAATGCGAAAGAAAGTCTTTACATCTTCTACCTGCTCTGTAGTAAATGGTCCTCCATATTTACTTTTTCCCAGATCTATTCTGGAGTAAGGTTTGTCTTCCCAGTAGGTGAAGGCACTTCTCAGGCGAGGATACTTGTTCTTCACTGCATATCTGAGCACTTGGAAGATGAGCTTCAGAGGATTGTGAGTCACAGGCTCTTTGATTAGATAATGATTGAAACAACAGTCTGTCACAACTAGTAGGGTCATCATAAAGGAAACAGAGAGAGCAGATATTGGTTGTTCATAATCGCTACAGAGACAATCAGTTGTCAAGGCAGCCACAGAAGATGCCAGGTAAAATAGCCAAGTACACCAGCTTATGTATGAAGCTATATCTACAGATGAAGCATCTACCAATTGATCCAATCCCAACTGAAAACTGCTCACCACTAGTCCAGCAAGTCCTACACCTATGACTCCATTGAAAATCACTTGAATAACAATATCTGCAATTTGGGGGAATTGCCATACATAGTTCCCAATGATGTAGTAAGTATTGAGGGCAATAGATCCTACCCAGGCCATCCTGCTACAGTAGTGTAGGCATCGATACCTTCCGACATACACATCACCCAGTAAGCCCAGTAAGAGACACACGCCAAAACTAATCATTGCAACATAACTATTGTATTTATTAGAAGAGAAATGAAAGAAGTTAACAGCATAAAATATGAAGAAAATCCAAGCCAAATTTAAAACTGTGTTTTTACTTTGGAAGATACGAATCCGATAATAGAATAAAATTCTCTCGGCAAATCCTGCATACAACCTCATTTTAGCACTGACTTAATGACGAAAGAGATAGACTCCGAAGTCTAATATTTCACACTGTTCTTATTCTTTACTCACTGGCACAGACTTCTCTAAGTATCACTGTTTATCAACTCAATATTCGTTTGTGGTAGACACGTACTGCTTGGTACCTTTTGTCACTAAGTTAACTTATCATCATTAGATACGTCTAGTTTAGACTGCCACCATTTTGTTGATAAATTTACTGGACATGATTTCTAAACTGGGTATGTCAACTGTGCACACTGGAGTTAGTACACATGCTTTGATTTTATTTCACACATCATCGCTTTGATACTCTATGCATTGAATCTGAAACTGAAACAAGAATATTAATATTTTTCCCACTTTTTTTAATGTAAACGCAGTTTTTTTAAACTGATATCTAGTTCTGCTAGAACCTGAGCTAAAGAAATTATGTAAGAACTTAAAGTTGTGTGGTGGGGTGTGTTTACATGATATAAAACTGTATGCATTATAATATATATCTATGAGCATGTTTGACATGGATAGACGTAGAATCAATTACTAATTACACAGGAGCACTTTACTCTAGCTACAGTAACCAAGCAAACTAACAGGTTTTCTCATTCTGCCAGGGAATGTTACTATTCTGTTGAATACTACAGCTTTTCTGATATTATTCTTAGACCCATTTGACTTAGAGAATGTATTTTTATGAATTGTCTGAAGTATGTATGTATAATTCATTCAGCTAAGAATAACAGAAGGAGGATCCATACATTTTGATGCATCAATAATAAGCTATCTGAAAGTATATTTGAACAATATAATTCTTTTTGCAAGATAATTAGCCATTCTCGGAGAACTCTACCCTTTATGCAGAGAATGGGTGGTTAATGAGTGAGACTAATGCTACCCTCCATAGCAACCAAGAAATTTCAAGTAGATAGAAAGATTTAGTTAGATAGTACTAGCTATCAGTTTCTTCATTTTCACATATCCAATTCTGATGGGTCTACTTTTGCTTTAACAAGTTCTAAGGCAAAATATTTGGATGACAAAAACCAGTTTTGCACACTAAAAATACCTCAGTCACATAACTGTCACTCTGACTAGTACTAAAACGGGGCTGTATAACATGAAGAAATTTGATTGTTAGATTTAGTCATGAAATTGGGCTATTTATCGAATTGATATGTTGATGTGATATAAACTATCACTGAATGTTTTATCTCAATTAGTGTAGCTTGAGGAAACTCAAATAAATTGATTGATATGGCTACAAGAAATCATCTGTTCACTTTTATTTGCTGATGGGTAAGGTGAATACCCTGACTTAGCATCCATAGAGTATGTATAAAGGAAGTAAACAATAAGAAGAACCGTAGGACTTCTGTTGTCCGAATATGTTGGGACCAACTAACTAACACCATAGAAAATGTATTACAAAGCACCAATGAAGGGGCGTGGTTAAGCAATTAGCCGTGCTTGCACATGCTACCATTACATTTTTGGTGTTCGGTTAGCTGAAGTGTCCAAATAATTGAAGTTTGAATAACTGAAGTTCTACTATACCAGCATGTTAATATTGTATCTAAGTGGAGTTTAGACAACAGTTTACTAAGGCTAGTTTTTAAACTTGAAGTGGTACATTTATCCCAGACCACTCTAAGTAATGTGATTTCAATGCAATTAACAGAACATTTACAACTCAAATATTGACTCACACCCTGCAATAATTGAAAACATTTATTATCTATGAACTTATGCCACTCGTTGTGTAGATCACAGTTTTACTGTTAGACATTGGAGCTACATATTTGTCATAGTAATTAACTGCAAATATTTGCTGATAGTGCAAATCATCATTTATTAGACAATTAAATTTCTTAGTAATTATGAGGCACAGTGCAGCACTGGCTACAAAGTACAACGAACTGAATATACAATTATTTTGAATATAATTATTTCCTCAGTAATAAGGAAGAATAAAATGAACACATAATTCTGAGCTTTAGCTATTATGTATTTATTTGCAATTTCAAAACAGGTATGCGGCTTCACTAAGCATGAACATTCCAATACTAATCTGTACTCGCAAAAAAAGCCAATTTTTTCGTAATGTATGCACTTTTTCAGCATAGAATACAATATCACTTCAAAAACTGGGATGTACATAACTGTTCAGAATAGTACAAGAGCAGTCCTGAACAAGAGACTCGTTCAAACAATTAGTTACCTTATATAATGATCTTCATGTTCTCTCTCATAATGGCTCCCTGCCAGAGAGGCTTTCTCTGCCAAGGACACACTTATATGACCATTTACAGGTTGCCTATCTGATTGCATACATGCTGATGCTGTGAACCCTTCGAACCTACTTATGTCCCTCCCCCCTCTACTCCGCAGCTCTAATAGCTGAAGTTGTCATCCTACTCAGATGTATGTTGAGCTGACTGTGCATGGTAGCTACCTTGGTGTGTTCAAGTGTGACTTAGTGTCCTTTTGGCATGTGGAAATCCACGATCCCTTACCTCGCAGAATTCTGCTCCCACCTGGTATTAGCCCACCTAGCCTGCTGCTAAGTGGTCAATTTACCATACTGGCAAAGCCACTGGTTGCTCATCTCACACTAGCCACGGGGCATAAACTTGCTTAGCTAGGAATACATGTAGCTTGTGGTGGCTCTGGTCCTTCGACCCTATACTAACCTCTAGCTCAGGAAGTTACGATACCTGAACACTGGTCCGTCGAGCCGGACCTACTTCGCAGCAAAGAAGGAAGATCACCAGCCAAGCTCCACCTCTCCAACCCCTGCACTACCACCTCTACTACTTTGCTCCAAAATCATTTGCCACACCAAAGTCCCAGACACTACTCCTACTAATCAAGATCCTGGATCTCCCGCAAAGTCAGAGTCTGAACGCAACATCAACAATCGCTGATCAACTTGACAGTCAGTAGTCTCACTTGACTTGTCAGTCAGTAATCTTGCACTAGACTCATCAGTCAGTCAGCAGTCTCGCACTCGACTCGTCAGTCAGTCAGCAGTCTTGCACTCAACTCGTCAGTCAGTCATCAGTCTCGAGTCAGCAGTCTCACACTCGACTTGTCAGTCAGTCAGCAGTCTCGCACTCGACTTGTCAGTCAGTCAGCAATCTCACACTGATTCATCAGTCAGTCAGCAGTCTCGAGTCAGTATTCTCGCACTCAACTTGTCAGTCAGTCAGCAGTTTCGCACTCGACTAGTCAGTCAGTCAGCAGTCTCGCACTCGACTCGTGACTCAGTCTGTAGTCTCGTACTCGACTTGTCAGTCAGTCACCAGTCTCGAGTCAGCAGTTTTGCACTCAACTCGTCAGTCCTCATCAATCTGTAGGCTCACTCGACTCAGCAGTCTCACTCGACTCAGCAGGCTTAATCGACTCAGAAGTGTCACTCGACTCGGCAGTCTCACTCGACTCAGCAGTCTCACTCGACTCAGAAGTTTCACTCAACTCAGCAGTCTCACTCGACTCAGCAGTCTCACTCGACTCAGCAGTCTCACTCGACTCAGCAGTCTCACTCGACTCAGCAGTCTCACTCGACTCAGCAGTCTCACTCGACTCAGCAGTCTCACTCGACTCAGCAGTCTCACTCGACTCAGCAGTCTCACTCGACTCACTCAGCAGTCTCACTCGACTCAGCAGTCTCACTCGACTCGGCAGTCTCACTCGACTCAGCAGTCTCACTCGACTCAGCAGTCTCACTCGACTCGGCAGTCTCACTCGACTCGGCAGTCTCACTCGACTCGGCAGTCTCACTCGACTCAGCCAATCTCACTCGACTCAGCCAGTCTCACTCGACTCAGCCAGTCTCACTCGACTCGGCAGTCTCACTCGACTCAGCCAGTCACACTCGACTCGGCAGTCTCACTCGACTCAGCAGTCTCACTCTCACTCACTCGACTCAGAAGTTTCAGTCTCACTCGACTCAGAAGTCTCACTCGACTCGGCAGTCTCACTCGACTCGCAGTCTCACTCGACTCGAAGTCATCACTCGACTCGGCAGTCTCACTCTACGCGGCAGTCTCACACTCACTCGACTCAGAAGTCTCACTCGACTCAGAAGTTTCTCAGCCATTCTCACCTCGACTCAGCCAGTCTCACTCACGTGACTCAGAAGTTTCACTCGACTCGGCAGTCTCACTCGACTCAGCCAGTCTCACTCAACTCGGCAGTCTCACTCGACTCAACCAGTCTCACTTGACTCGGCAGTCTCACTTGACTCAGCCAGTCTCACTTGACTCAGCAGTCTCACTTGACTTAGCAGTCTCACTCGACTCAGCAGTCTCACTCGACTCAGCAGTTTCACTGTACTCAGCAGGCTCACTCGACTCAGCTGTCTCACTTGACTCGTTAGTCAGCAATCTCTACTCGTCAATTTCATCCATCCTGGCAAACATGGAAGGCATCAGCTGATCTCAGTCATGGCAGATCAGCCCCTTCCCCCCAGCATGTTCAGGACAACTACAAGAGCAGTCATGAGCAAGCGACTCGTTCATGCAATTACTAGTTAACTTACTGAATAATACTTTATGTAATAATTTCATGTTCCTTCTCATAACCACTCTGTCTTATGCCATGTCGTCTTGCAAAAGTTAGTTCATCATAAGCTAAACTTAGGAGAAGTTACCTGCTTGAGGCTGTTGATGAGCACGAGATCTACTATACCTGCAAAGCCACTGTTTGCTTGCCTCACACTACAGTGGAGCATAAACTTGCTTAGCTAGGAATGGCTTGATGGTGACTCTGGTCCTTCGACCCTATACCAACCTCCAGTTCAGGATTTTATGACCCCTGAACAACGACAAAGTTAGAAAATGTCTTCAATATTTTTTTTTCAATGTAGCAAGTTACCCATGTACTCCAGCATCAATGTTCAATTTTCGATAAATGAATGATTTTAATAGTGATAAATTAACCATGAGTCGGAAGTGTCGAGTCTATAAATAAACACTATTAAGGTGACAGCAGTACGGTTTGTCTTCCCAGTAGGTGAGGCACTTCTCAGGCAAGAATACTTGTTATTCACTGCATATCTGAGCACTTGGAAGATGAGCTTCAGAGAATTGTGAGTCACTTTATTAGCAAGTGCAGTCTGTCACAGCTACAAAGATAAAGGCAGCAGTTGTTGATAAAACTGGCTAAAACAACTCTGGGACAATGTAGTCACAGAAGAAGCTAGGAAATAAAGCTGAGAACACCAGCTGATGTATGAACTGATATATTTGTGGAAGAAGCATCCACCAATTGCTCTAATCCTAACGGAATACTGTTAGCGAATAATCCTGCCAGCCCAAACCTAGGACTCCATTCAGAATAACCTGAGTAACAATATCTGCAGGGTGGTGAGTTTGCCACAGATAGTTCTGTATCACGTAATAAGTATTGAGGGCAATAGTTCCTACCCAGGCAATTCTACTGCTGTATCATATGCATTGATGCCTTCCAATATACACATCTGCCAGCCAACTAGATATGACACATCCACTAAAACAAATGGCTAGAGCATATACCTTGAATGACTTGAAGAGAGCATATATACTAAAATATATAGCAAAATTCCGAAGTAGAATCAGTACAGTACTTCTATTATGAAACTTGCAAATCTTAATGACATTTCAAAAGCCATCGTACCAGCTAATGACTCAGATCAGTTTGATGGCCTATGCTGACTGTCATTGATCAGCTAGAAGACCTGGTATTGCTGCCACCTGAGGACTACCTCTCCTACTCAGCAGGTAAAAGCTATAGCAGAGCACCAGCCCAAAAGGGTTCAACCTAGCTTTTCCCTTGGACAGATTGACAGCTTCTGGCTTGACTGTAATTTAGTTCAAGGTAATTCCTACAAAAAGGAAAAGGTGCATGGAATCTGTGAATGGTGCAATTTTCAATCAAGAACAAAAGACTGACATGTTGTAGCTAAATGGAATAGACTAATGAAGTGAATGAGGTGCAGATGAATAAGTGAAAGATTAATTGAACAAATGAAAGGAAATTACGATTAACAATAAACCTAATAAGCTTGTTTAATGTGGTAGAGCATTCTACCCCATCTTCCCCCCCCCCCTCCCCCCTCCCTTGCTAAAGAAGAGCATTCCATCTTCTAATCAGCACTTGATTTGTGAAGTATCTTTAAATTGCTCCTGGGGCTTAATGTTAGTCAAGTCCTCCAATCGAAGTAATGGACGAGGCCTTTGTGGTTAGTGTACACAGTAAAGGAAGTCCCAACAAAGTACTACACATTATCGTGCTTCATCTGCCAGCAGTAAAATGCAACAAAATACCACTGTCCCTCTCTAAAAACACACAAAAATTCACGGACACCGTGAAGAGGCATCACAAAAAACAGGAAAAATATCAGACAAACAGGGCATTACTAGTTGAGTTGCATTAGAATAATATGAGAAAATGACTTGTCCTTGAGCTTCGTTTTGTCTGAGCAGTTGACTTCGTGAACTCTGCAAATCGAGGGATAAACTTGCTATAGAAGTTGGCTAGGCCAATGAAGGAACAAAATTATGAGATTGACTTGGGTCTTGTGAAGTTTCGAAGTTGCTATACACGCGCTTGTGGAATATTAAGTTTCCCTTCACTGATATCAAATCCAAGGAATTCAAAAGGGTGGTAACCCCACATACATTTCGAAACTTTTACTGTTAAACCATGCAAACTTAGCCTTGACAGTACAGAATCAATGTGGTACAAATGATCTTTCCAATCGGTTGAAAAAATAACATCGATATTATGCTGATGAAACTCTTCCAACCCCCCCCCCCCTCCCCCCCAGTATCTCCTGCATCAATAGCTGAAAGGTGGCTGGGGTATTCTTCAAGTTGAATGGCATCCTCTTGTAGCAAAAATGTCCATGCCGGTGTCACGGTGATTTAGTACTCCCGGTGATATGGCACCCTAGTCTGGCGGAGCCGACTTTTTACCTTCTTTGTTGGTGGGCGGGGGAAGGAAAGCGCATGCGTGAGCTATTCTTTTGCACGGGACTATTAGCTGGATAGATGCTATATAGTCTTTAGCTTCAATGGCTTCTTCATCTTCAATGGCTTCTTCATCCTCGACTTCATTGTCCGTTGCTGCTTCTCTTTCCAAAGCCAGTCGGTAAAATGGAAAAAACATCCCTTCGAAGAATTCCCTTTACTACATTCATTTGTTCCGATTTTACACTAGAAAAACCAAGCTCTCCAAAAGCAAGTAAGATCTGAACTTCGGCCATCTCTGTCCAGCAAGTATAGCAAATATTTACGGCGTAAGCTTTTAGCAGGTGTGGACGAACATGCTACAGTGTACGTATATGTCATAATACATCATACTAGTGATGTGCTGGAGCACAAATGGCGAGCGAGCCTAAAGACTATACTATTTTTATATGAATGATTTTGACTTCTAACACTGAAGCTACTAAAAATAAGGTCCAGTTTTTAAATTTTGCATACAAGGTAAAGGGATTTCAGTGCCATAGAAACAACTCTCTGCAACTGCTTGAATTGAAGGAAAAAACAACAAAACAACTGTCACTGTTGACAACAAGCTCTTAGCTACAAAAAATAAAGGCCAGAGTTATTTTGCATATTTAGCTAACAAATATGGAATTACGTACTTACCTCAGCTTCCCTCAAGTAGTAGTAGCTTCTTTAGCATTAATACTACGGCATTCTGACTACCAATGGCTCTTGACTACCAATGGCTCTTGACAACAAACAATCTGCACTCCGTATCCCCCTATAAAACGGCGAAGTTTTGAAATTAATTCTGGAAAAGGGTCTTCAATGCCATAGTAACCGGTCGAATCAACTTTTTGTTTCTTGAAAAGAAGCGTTTTCTCAGGAATTTTCACACACTTCGAAGCTTAAGTATAAAGTAAGTAGTTTCAGAATAAACTGGGGTCAAGCCTAAAAAGCCGTGTTTTTAGGAGAAAAAAAGTTTCCCGTGCACGCGTTTAAAGGGCATACGTACAATCCATACATACATACATACATATATACATATATACATACTAGTGGTGTGCTTGAGCACAAATGGCGAGCGAGCCTGATAGTTAGGTAACATGTAATGACAGCGTTGTTAATATGTTTTAGCTTAGTTCATGCAAACACTATAATAGCAGTTGTGACCTTTTATTTCAGCAAACAAATACAAAATCACTATCTTACCTGATTTAATGTAACTTTTGTAGTATCAAACATCTGCCATTCTGATAATCTCAATTACCAGTAACTCTTGAACAAATTCTCAGCTACAATAAACAAAATATCAGTGCTATTATTTGTAATTTAAGCCAACAAATATGGAATTACTACTTACCTCAATTTCCTGAGTATTGATAACTTCTGTAGTATCAAATTTAAATTACTTTGACTATCTGGGGGACCTCGAATTCTTGACAACAAGCTCTCAGCTACAAAAAAAAAAAGACTATCAATTTTAGCACACAAATACAAAAATTACTTTCTTACCTCATTTTCTTGAGCAGTGGTAACTTTTGTAGTGCCAAATTTTAGCCATTCTGACTATTTGAATTTACCAGTCACTGTTGACAACAAGCTCTTAGACAAAAAAGAAAGTCCAGAGTTATTTTTGCATATTTAGCTAACAAATATTGAATTAAGTATTTACCTCAACTTCCCTCGAATAGTAGTAGCTTCCTTAGCATTAATACTACAGCATTCTGACTACCAATGACTCTTGACAACCAACAAGCGACACTCCTTATCCCCCCCTAAAACGGCGAAGTTTTGAAATTAAGTCTGGAAAAGGGTCTTCAATGCCATAGTAACCGGTCGAATCAACTTTTTGTTTCTTGAAAGCAAGCATTTTCGCAGGAATTTTCTCACACATCGGAGCTTAAGTATAAAGTAAGGCTTGCTTAATGCTGTAGTTTCAGAATAAACTGGGGTCAAGCCTAAAAAGCCGTGTTTTTTGAAGAAAAACGTTCCACGCGCGAGCGTTTAAAGGGCATACGTACCATCCATTCATACATACATATTTACTAGTGATGTGCTTGAGCACAAATGGCGAGCGAGCCTAAAGACTATACTATTTTTATGATTTTGACTTCTAACACTGAAGCTACTGAAAATAAGGTCCAGTTTTTAAATTTAGCATACAGGGTAAAGGGATTTCAGTGCCATAGTAACAACTCTCTGCAACTGCTTGGAAGGAAAAAACAACAACAACAAACACAATACACGTTATTTAAAAGTTTTTTCTTTGTGATATTCTTTAGCTAAGTAGTGGTTGTAACACACAATGCTTTGACACAACTGGACATGCACCTACACAGACTTACCTTCGCGTAGTCTAGTGGACAATGTATTTTCAAGTAAATACTGTTGCGCACGGCTTATAACCATGACAAAGAGCGCATTGACTTACCACCGCCACTAACTCGAATAGAAATGGAAGTCCCTTAAGTTTCAAGTTTTAACTGCACCGCAAAAGAATTCAAAACGGTAAACAATTCAATTTCTAGGGTGATACGGGTACTGATCGATAAACAAGAGGATTCTGTTTAGTGCAATTTGGGACGGTGTCGACCACATAACTAACACAAAAACGCGAGGGTCAAAGTACAAAATGACATACGTACGTCCAAACATATATACAAATAAACTAATGGTGTGCTTGAGCACAAATGGCGAGCGAGCCTGATGTTAGGTAACATAAAACTAAGTATTGTTACTATGTTTTAGCCTAGTTCATGCAAACACTATAATAGCAGTTATGACCTTTTATTTCAGCAAACAAATACAAAATCACTCTCTTACCTGATTAATGGTAACTTTTGTAGTATCAAACATTAACCATTCTGATAATCTCAATCACCAGTAACTCTTGAACAAGCTCTCAGCTACGATAAAAAAATAAACCGGTGTTATTATTTGTAATTTTAGCCAACAAATATGGAATTACTACTTACATCATTCTTGAGTATTGATAACTTCTGATTGAAGTTACTTTGACCATTTGAATTACCTTGAATTCTTGACAACAAGCTCTCACCTACAAAAACAAAAACAATCAATTTTAGCACACAAATACAAAATTATTTTCTTACCTCATTTTCTTGAGCAGTGGTAACTTTTGTAGTACCAAATTAGAGCCAATCTGACTATTTGAATTTACCAGTCACTGTTGACAAGCTCTTAGCTACAAAAAAGAAAGGCCAGAGTTAATTTTGCATATTAGCTAACAAATGAATTACGTACTTACCTCAGCTTCCCTCGAGAAAGCTTCCTTAGCATTAATACTATGGCATTCTGACTACCAACAGCTCTTGACAACCAACAACCGGCACTCCGTATCCCCCCCATAAAACGGCGAAGTTTTGAAATTATGTCTGGAAAAGGGTCTTCAATGCCATAGTAACCGGTCGAATCAACTTTTTGTTTCTTGAAAAGCAAGCATTTTCGCAAGAATTTTCTCACACTTTGGAGCTTAAGTATAAAGTAAGGCTTGTTTAATCCTGTGGTTTCAGAATAAACTGGGGGTCAAGCCTAAAAAGCCGTGTTTTTTGGAGAAAAAAGTTCCGCGAGCGCGTTTAAAGGGCATACGTACCATCCCACATACATATATACATATAACTAGTGGTGTGCTTGAGCACAAATGGCGAGCGAGCCTGATGTTAGGTAACATAAAACTAAGTATTGTTACTATGTTTTAGCTTAGTTCATGCAAACACTATAATAGCAGTTATGACCTTTTATTTCAGCAAACAAATCCAAAATCACTCTCTTACCTGATTAATGGTAACTTTTGTAGTATCAAACATCAACCATTCTGATAATCTCAATCACCAGTAACTCTTGAACAAGCTCTCAGCTACGATAAAAAAATAAACCGGTGTTATTATTTGTAATTTTAGCCAACAAATATGGAATTACTATTTACATCATTCTTGAGTATTGATAACTTCTGATTGAAGTTACTTTGACCATCTGAATTACCTTGAATTCTTAACAAGCTCTCACCTACAAAAACAAAAACAATCAATTTTAGCACACAAATACAAAATTATTTTCTTACCTCATTTTCTTGAGCAGTGGTAACTTTTGTAGTACCAAATTTGAGCCAATCTGACTATTTGAATTTACCAGTCACTGTTGACAAGCTCTTAGCTACAAAAAACAAAGGCCAGAGTTAATTTTGCATATTTAGCTAACAAATATGGATTTACGTACTTACCTCAGCTTCCCTCGAGAAGTAGTAGCTTCCTTAGCATTAATACTACGGCATTCTGACTACCAACAGCTCTTGACAACCAACAACCGGCACTCCGTATCCCCCCATAAAACGGCGAAGTTTTGAAATTAAGTCTGGAAAAGGGTCTTCAATGCCATAGTAACCGGTCGTATCAACTTTTTGTTTCTTGGAAAGCAAGCATTTTCGCAGGAATTTTCTCACACTTTGGAGCTTAAGTAAAAAGTAAGGCTTGCTTAATCCTGTAGTTTCAGAATAAACTGGGGTCAAGCCTAAAAAGCCGTGTTTTTTTGAGAAAACGTTCCCCGCGTGCGCGTTTAAGGGGCATACGTACCATCCCACATACATATATACATATAACATATACCCGATTTTGCATTATCCACCCCTAATACTGTCTCGCTCGCTTCGCTCGCTCGCCAATAATATACCCGATTTTGCATTATCCACCCCTAATACTGTCTCGCTCGCTACGCTCGCTCGCCAATAAATAAACTAGAAAATGCTCGTGTAGCATTGGTTGGGCGAGCGAGGTTCTGGGGAAATGTTGACACTTTCAATTGCATTGGGGTCGTTTGATTTGAATTTGCATTGGTTTTCTTCCTGCAGGTTGACAAATCTGAATTCACATCTCATTATTAGTAGTAGAATATGTAATGACATGTAAAGGGGGAAATGATGATTGGTAAAGGGTAAAGAATGGTACTCCTCATGATAAAGTAACAATGATAACAAAATAATGTGTAAAGTACAGAAAAGGGGAAAAGGGGGGAAACATGTAAAGGGGGAACCGTGTAAAGGGGAAACATGTAAAGGGGGGAAACGTGTAAAGGGGAAATGGGGATGGGGGATATACTCTGAAGTGTCCACATGCTAAGCATGACAATAATTCAAGTCTCAGTTTTACAGACGCATAATAGTGGAAGCTGGCCATAGCTAATTGGCATAGAGTCAGTTTAAACGACCACGTATGCGCGCGCGCGTTTAAACGACGACGCGTTTTTAAATGACCACGTATTCAGGATTTCCATAGACTACATCTTAGAGTTGCTCGCTCGCTTCGCTCGCTTGCCAATAACATATACCCGATTTTGCATTATCCACCCCTAATACTGTCTTGCACGCTTCGCTTGCTCGCCAATAAAATAGTGGTGTGCTTGAGCACAAATGGCGAGCGAGCCTGATAGTTAGGTAACATAATAACGAGCAGACTCTTTTTACAGAAATTAACCCTTTCCATTCTCAGTTAGCATCAGAGAATCTAAAGTCTCTGATCCCAGACTAAACTAACAGAATTACCTGAATAAACTTCGAAAGCAATGGCAAAGAAGCGCAGCTTGACAAAGACTTCACAATTGTTTCAAGAAGAGAGTAGCTGTAAACTTATTGGTTGAAACAAAGTTGCGTAAGGCAGTGCTGCAGGATTCTCCGCGCTCGTTAATTGAAAAATACTGGAACTGTGAACGCTTTACCTAACTTACGTAACTAGTGGTGTGCTTGAGCACAAATGGCGAGCGAGCCTAAAGACTATACTATTTTTATATGAATGATTTTGACTTCTAACACTGTTAAAACTCTTAAACTTATGGGAGTTTCATTTCTATTCAAGTTAGTCGCTATTTGTCACAGTTATAAGTCCTACTCAACAGCATTTACTGGAAAATTCATTGTCCACTCCAATTTACCCGTTTAAGTTGTGTCTGATTTCTAGCCTAATCTTAAGTCTTACATAGGGAAGATACTAATTAATTTTCTGGCTGGTGTGAGTTATCTTGGTTAATTCCCTATTTGTCATAGTTAACCCTACGCAACAGTATTGTTCTGACCTGAAAATTCATTGTCCAATAGCCAAATCACTGAAGAAAGTAAGTCTTGCGTTGGTATATCAAGTGAACAAGTGTATGTGAAGGTGCTGTGTGTTACAAGGACTGCTTAGCTAATGAAAAATCTTTAACTTTATTGACAGGTTAGGTTTTTGTCTCTGACCTATCTGATTTTTTGCCTACACAGTTACGTCTTGTGTACTTATTGAGTTCATTTTCTAACTGATAGCATTCAAATGGCAAATTTACATTTATATTGAAGAGAACAATATTGTAGACTTGTTCAAGGTGTGGCCACTTTTAAAACCATGGAGGGTGCTATGCCCATAACCACAAACTTCTGAGTTTTGAGCTAGCTAGATAGTATCACATAACTCTTCATGATAATACAAAGATTACACATTTTAAAGCATATTATATTATGATATGTTTATAAGTGGTTTAAATATATATTTATAAGTGGATAGATAAGTTATTTAAATATAATTATATTTTTAAGTGGTTAAGATAGATAAGTTATTTAAATAAGTGGTTAAGATAAGTTTTTTAAATCAATTACGTATTTCGACTTCTGGTATTGCTGTCTACAAAAAAAAGTGCATCATAGCAGGTGACAAATCTAACCGCTAAGTAGCTAATGATCATGCGCAAACTACACAAAACCGATGGTAGTCGCGCCGAGAACATTTCTGCCGCCTTTTACTCTTGCACGTACTGCACAGCGATCGATTTTTTTGAATTGTATAAAAACCAGGTAAACTGAGCACCCACGTCATTGCTACCTGGATACTAGATTCCTAAAGCAATTGCGGTGTGGATTAGGCGAACTAAGGCTAAGTTCTAACACAGTAACAATACTTCGTTTTATGTTACCTAACTACAGGCTCGCTCGCCATTTGTGCTCAAGCACACCACTAGTGTTACCCCTGTAAGTGTCTCGCTCGCTACGCTCGCTCGTCAATTATGATGTAATCAGAATTCTCTGCAATCTGATTGGGGCGCAACTATAGTTGTGCCTGCACAACTCGTAGATACCGGACCCTTTCCTTCCCCCGCCCACCAACAAAGAAGGTAAAGGGTCGGCTCCGCCAGACTAATGGCACCCCGGGTACCATATCACCGGGGATTTGGTACCTGTCACGCGAAATTTGGTCCCCCGCCAAATACGGTCCGGCCGGACAGAAATTGGCAGCCAAAATAGGTCCGCCCTGCTAATTTCGGTCCGCTCGAATTAAGTAAAAAATTGAATTATAGAGTCTTGGTGGATTCCAATCCTGTGGTTGATATTGACACCGATAAGGACGTACTTTTGTTGTTGTTTTTTTATTGGGTCTTATTGTTAAAAATTTGAGATAACTACAGTCAATTGATAGTAAAACTACTCATAATATTGAAGAAAAATTAGCTAAATCTTCAAGGAAAAAAACTAAAAACTAAGCATTTAAGATACTTTTTAGTACTGGAATCTCTCAACCAAACCACACTAATAGCATTATTGGATGATGACTGGGAATTAAAAGGGAGATGCTTCAATTTGGATATACATGAAGGCATTTACAAGTTTCAAAGAATATTTACAATTGTATAAAATTAATTTACAATAGATAGCGATGTACTAGCTTTTTAGATAACTGGGTTCCAGAGTTTCTAACAGGAATGTTTGTTGGCTGTTCAGAACATTAAAAAAAAAAGCTTTAGTTAAAAATGTTACTGTTCCAGTTAAATGTTACTATTAAAAATTGTGATTAAAAAAGGAGAAAACTTCATAAAGACTTTCATAACTTATGTTCGTTACATTACTGATTTGGATGAGAGATCTGAATTCTAGCATCATGCCACAGTGATCCCACTTCTGGACATTTAGGCACGAAAAAGACTTTATCAAGAGTTAGTGAGCGGTTTATGTGGCAGCACTGTAAAAAGTGTTCAGTTACTTTAACTAAAAAAAAATAGTTAAAACTACTGCAACTGAGGTAACAATTTTTTTTCTTATTACAAAGCATTTATATACATGTCAAATTAACAGCAATAATTATCTTCAAATTAACAGCAATAAATATATTTCAACTTAACATTATGACCGTCAAAACAACAAATACTTACTGTTATAATAACCAAACCAAAACATGTTAAACTGGAATTGCGATTATCAAAACAACAAATATTTACTGTTATAATAACCAAACAAAAACTGTTAAACTGGAATACTTATCTTCAAATTAACAGCAATTAATATATTTCAACTTAACATTAAGTCCGTCAAAACAACAAATACTTACTGTTATAATAACCAAACCAAAACATGTTAAACTGGAATTGCGATTATCAAAACAACAAATATTTACTGTTATAATAACCAAACAAAAACTGTTAAACTGGAATTGTGATCATCAAAATAACAAATATTCAGTGTTAAAACATCAAAATAACAAATACTTATTGTTGAAATAACCAAACCAAAATTTGTTAAAATGAAATTGTGATCTCATCAAAATGACTAATGTAAAATTTTAAAATACCAATGATAGCTTCAAATTAGCAACACCCCTTAAAACAACTAATACTTTTGGTAAAAGAACAGTATTAAATTTGTTGAAATAAAATAAAATAGACTACTTCTAATATAAATTGGTAATATAACAGCCATTATAACCAGGGATTAATACTGGATTTTTGGCTTGAGGTGGGAAATATACATGTGCAAAAATAAAAACTTGAGTTAGGCTATAATTTCAAACTTCTGTAAGTTAGACATCACTTTTAAAAAGAATAAACCATTACATAATCTATTCATTGCACTAATGTAATTATTATCATCATTTTGTCAATCACTTCTAATATTCTTGGAGGGGGAATCCCAGTTCCCCCCCCCCCCTTTGTGTGACACCCTGATAACAATTAAAATTAAACCATTTGCACGTCAAAAAAACAAAAACAAAAAACTTAAATAAACTACCTAACATCAACTTATAATAATATATAAATATTTATGACAGTATAATCGATAGGTTATTGGATTGAAGCTCCCACCAATAATTATACTATTCACAAGATTCAGTCAATTGTCTTATGCATGAAAAAAGTTTTAAAAGGGAGAAGAACAAAGATGACTCAGTCCAATAAAAATAACAAAAAATTAAACCATTCTCTGAAGATCCGAACAAATTGATAAATATGTGGAAGATTTCCTTCCCTGTTCTGGCTGCGAGAACAAATATTCTTGGAAAAATAGGAACACTTCTCTTGTACTTTTTCATAGTCCAAATTAAAAACGTAATAGGAGGCAAACCACAAATAAACAGCTTTGATGAATGTTGATGTGGAACAAAGCACATCCTGTTCCAATAAGATGAAGAAAGTAGACTCATAATTGTCACATAGTTCAGCTATCCATGGCGAATTTTTGGTACGATCTGCCTTAGCCAAATCTTCTGGATTTTCAGTTATCTATAATATTAATGAGTCTTCAATAAAATGTTTGTGTCATATAACTTTACTGAACTTTAACTACTGAATAAATCATTAAAATTAAATATTAAAATTAATTACAATTATTAATTGTCATTCTGGAATCCAAATTTAATTCATAGAAAATGTTTAAATGTACGAGGCAAACTAAAACTACCACAAAAATTGAACTATTATATTCAACTATATTACGATGTGACATGGATTAATTCTCAAATAAGTAGAACCATTCTTATCTAGGCGCCTTGGGACCACAAAGGTGACCACAACTCTTAAAGTGCCAGTAAATCACTCTGTCCCAAAAGGTTAGTCCAGGTTATTTTATTTATTTATTTAAACTCATTTTATCTCCGTATAAAAAGAGGTGACTTTACATAAGACATCCAGACGAAACAGGCCCTGTCGTAGTTTATAAAAAAGATAACTTGTATTGGGCCACAATTAAAAAATTCACCTTTTTCATACAATAATACTGCTCAACCAAACATGGGAGGGAGGGTTGGGGAGACAACAAGTAAAACTGTTAACCTCTCTTCTACCTAGCTTTTAACTAATTGCTATCATTCCTAGAAACTTACAGAATGCTGACTAAATATGAGGCCTATTGGATTCTCTCCTTTAGCTTTCTTGCCAGGGTCATTTTTCTTGCAACAAAATAGGGCACACAATGCCTTCAAAGCAACCTTCTGACAATTTTCACCTAAAATGACAACAAAAACTAATTAAATGATCGAGTCCAATATTGCACTGTTAAAAATTGTATTTAAAATAATACAAACATATGACACCTTCCATGGTCAAAAACAAGATGCAATTATAAGGTACCACCAATATCACACTTGTATATCAAGCTTCTCAGAAAAATGGAAAAAAAAAAAGAATAAAAAAAAAAACACAACAAGAACAACAAAAGAAATGCTCACCTTCGTCAACAAAATTATCCATAAGTTTCACTACTTCTTTACGTTTTGTTTTCCTGGAATACTCCAAAATTGCGGGAACCCACTTATGAATCCACTCGTTACTAAAATTGGAGAAGAGGTTTTCTTTTCTTAGAATTAATTCAAATTCAACTTCAATCTACCACAAAAAAAAGAAAAGAAAAACAATTATCTATACCATAATTTTAATTCTTAACTGGGTGCAGTATATCGCCATGATATATTATTATTATTGATTTTAATAATATAGCATAGTTAATAAACACCAACTATTAGTATACTGAAGTTTTCCGAAACAGAAGAATTATTTGTTAGAAATACAGTGACGATAGAGGATCAAATAAGATAAATAATAACAAAAAGAATATTAAAAATGACCAAGTTAAACAAAAAAAGGGAAAAGAGAGAAAGCAAAAGAGAAAGCGAAAAGTGAATGTGTTTGGGGCTCACATCCACATTATCATCAGTAGGATAAACGTCAGATTACCAGAGGAATTTCAAACAGTGAAACCGATTTGACAAGTGGTAAGAATTTCTGTTAACGTACTTGTACATTCTCAAAATAAACCAATCCCTTAATTTGCAAACTGAATGACATAAAGGAAGAGGATTATTCCAGCTCCAATATTTCTTACCAAATATATCTTCAAAAAAATGTTTTGCCAATTTTTCAGGAATGACAAATTCACTTAAAAATATTTGGCTATTATTTCAAAATAAGTATTATATTAGACTAAATTATTACAAAAATGTAGATTGTATAAATATAAATTTGACGCAATGCACTCACATTGTAAGGTAATTTGATCCAAGGATACTTTGTAATTATTTCCCCAGCATACTTGGCTTCAGTCAAAACATATTGACGACGATAAACATCTGCACAAGAAATTAAAAATAAATCAAACCACAACCTATGCAGTTACGCATCCTTTGGTCGTCAAACAAATACATCAGCTTTCACAGCTTTGCTAATATTGGCAATTTGTGTATTACATTTTCACATTATGCCATGCTATGTATAGAGGATTAGAGAACCGAACAATAAACAGTAATAAGTTAGTCAAATGATTATATATATCGTACACACACACACGTACATACATACATGCATACATACACACATGTATGTACATACATACACACATACAAACATAGGGCTGGAGCAACAAAAATATTGAGTGGTCAGGGTAATAGTGAAATTATCAAAATATAGCAAATGTGTTGCTGCATAATGGCATTGTGTCTATAAATTCATTTAGTGAAGTAGCATATTTATTTTTAGTGAGAAAAAGTGATCAGGTTAAACCTTCAAACCTGACCTAAGGCTCCGGCCCTGCCTAATCTATTTAGAAAAAGTGCACGAATAAATTACAAGAAAACAGACGTATTATTTTCTTTAGTAATTATAATGTTTCTATCATGCCTGGTATAAGAATTGTCACATTTTCAATGCACACAAACACGTACCTGTACTCACACAAAAACTACATATGCATGTATACGTCAACATTATAAGCACACAAGCACAGTGATATTAGCAAGCTAATCAGAACAAAAAGAATGTGTAAAGCGATTATTATAACCATTTTTGCCATTCCACTATACTAATTAAAAACAATAACAACAACTGATAACACACACATCACTAATAGACATGCTTCAATCATTCAGTCATATGCTTCAATCATGACTCGCATTTTGACAAATGTTACACAAGGACAAGGAAATAATATTCTCCTTGACATATGTGACCGTCTACGGGAAAACCAGGCACAACGCGGTGTGCGTAAATATCGAGAAAAGATCGATCGATTTCTTAAAAATGTATTGTTTCAAGCCGACGGAAGGGAACGGTTAGGTCTATTATAGCGGGAACGACTAAAGCTACGACGATAAAACTTGGAGAGCTCAATATCTGGACGCCGACAACTCCGTAAGTGCAAAAAAATTTTTTCGAAGAGTGCCGCGTTGTGCCTGGTTTTTCTATAGACGGTCACATGTGGTAGAAAAATCTCAATTTTAAGTTGTGTTTAGTTTATAAAATCACAACTCACAATTCATAGGTGGAGAAACCAGGGGGGCCAGGGTCCTCCCAGATTTCATTCACAAAATGCCATGCAAGCTAAGCTAACCAACTGGAACTATTGTTGCTGTAAGCTTATGGTGCAGTCAACAATCAAAATGCTTTAGCTAGTAATTAATTTATCACAATTCTATTATCACATAAATATTTTGAGGTTTAGGATCGGCCCTCCCCGCAGGTAAATTTACGTTCCTCTGCCAATGATTGTGGCATGCATACATCTGCCTGAGATGCACACAGTATATATGTATAATACACACACACACACAAGAATAAAAATTCTGTACTATAGTGTGGAACATGATGGAGTCAAAATAGTGGTGTAAGAAATAGGTAGGGATAATCTGGTATTTCTACCTTAGTATTTAGCTGTATAAGAAATTAGTGGGCACATGCCATTATAAAATCAAATTATGCACAACTCTCTATTAAGTGCACGCCCTATGCCTACTTACTATATACAATCCCTAGATTACAAAAATTCAACATCTTACATGTTTCTTTCATCAACTTCATCATTAAATCTTTGCGAGGCTTCTCTCGTTTAAACTCTAGGGAAAGAGCCTGGTGGTTTCTACTATTTATGTCCTCATCCGTAGTAGGTGCATCAGGAACTACTGGGTAACGTGACCCTGTTTTCGCAATTTTGGATGGACGACCACGTTTAGCTGGTAAGGATTCACCATCATTACTGGAACGCCTCCTTTTCTTCTCAATATTATAAATTCTATCAATTAATTTTTGTGTCCAAGAACCCTACAAAAACATGCAATTGTATTTTTTACAGAACTGAGCTGCAGTGCTATGTACTATGTGTATTTGAAAGACACGAAAGGCAAGAGGGAGAGGAAAAAAAGATCAGAAGTCGAAAATGGCAAAATAGTCCACTCATGTCACAGTTATGCTAGGTCGTCAGCACCTCATTTAGGGTTTCATCCAGAATTTTTCTTGTGAGGGGATACAAAAGGGTACATATAATGTGCCATAGCTACATTCTTCTAATATACACTCTAAACCTACTTCTTTATAACCAGCTGTACGTCATGTTGTTATTCCTTTTGAAAAAAATATGTAAATAACAAAAAAAAAAAAAAATAGACATTTATATTCTTGGGGGGGGATGGGATTTGGGAATTTTGAGGGGGAAGCTGGGTGGTTTGGGGAGGGGAAGCATCCCCTGCCTCCCTCCTTGGATGAAACCCTGCCATTACTAGCCAATAATAAACTACTTATTATCATTCTGTTCTAAGCACTACTTACACAAGCCAGTAATCCTCCTGAATCTGCCATGAATGGATATTTTTTCACAAGTTTCTGAGCAACTTCACGACAAAACATAGTAGTAGGCTTTTCCACTTCTGACTTCATATGACCATACATATGTGTGCAAAGATCTCTCACAATTTCATTACTAGCTTCTATAGTGAGTTTTTTTTCTTTAATACATGACATTATACTTGGTCTCCACATACTTGGAATAACCATAACCGAATCCTCAGAAGACACTGATTCTGTATCTATGCTATGCTGTGATCTAACCGAAGTCTCGCCATCTGAATTATGTAATAAAGCTACGTGTGGCATTTGTGGTGATGTGCCAACCATATCATCAGAAACAGATCTACTGTCATCTTGGATTTGGGAGTCCGTTAAACGCATCTGCATCTAAGTGTAAAACAGAAGCACCATTCACACCTAAATTCATTAACAAGTGTTAAAGAAATCTCATAGGAAAACACACACGCTGTCAAATTAAGTTTCATTATCCGGCACATACCATGACTGACTAATGTACTCAACATTATTAGCACTAAAGGAGGAAGGAAAAAATTTGCAAAAAAAAAAAAGACAGTAAGAACTACAACCATAGTACACTCACAAGTGAAGCAAATATTTGCTTAATATGATACTAAACTTGTTCTCTTTACTCAACCAACCTCTCCCCGAGTTCGATCCCTCATACAGCTCTCCCTCTCTAGCTACTCCTCTCGCACTACCCCTCACAAAGTAAAGTGGCATGTTACCAAAGTTAACATTTCTAAAATCTCATAGCCAAGGTGTAGATTAAAAAAATAATAACTCGGTGATGATCAAAGATCATTTCTTGACACCTTATATCATACATCTCCAAAATTTGGGGCACCTTTATAATTAATCACCCTCTAGTCTACACTTAGTCTCGCTAGCCACACCCTCTACTCAATGGCTTCGGCTCATTCTGCAAGAAAGAAACTGCATCATTCAGCCATGCTTACTGGCTCCAGCTTCTGCTAATAGTCCTCAAAACCTCAACATTTTGAAATTCTAAACCACGGAACAGGCGCCCAAAGTTAATAGCATTCCAGGTGAACAAAACGGGTACAAGCAAAGTTCCAGAGCAAAGCGGTTAGGTAAAGGGTCTGGCTAGTGCGACGAGTCTACATCTATGCCAAGTATTCTGACAAATTTTCTTTAGGTATCAGTTCCAAAGTTAGTTGAAAAATACTATACTTCTTCCCCACTACAATCTTTCATTTACTTATACTTTAAAATAAAACAAAAAAAAGTACATACATATAAACTTTACCTGAATCTGGAGGGAATTAATGAGTTTAGAAATTTTCTTCACTACTCCAAGTGACTTCACTAATTTCTGCACATCACTTTCTGTTAATTCCAAAAAACTCTCTCCATCAATTTCATTTTCTAAGTATACATACAAAGCTAATTCTTCTAACTCAGTGTTATCAGTAAGGCAACACATACTTAGTTCACTCAAGAAGTATTAGCAGCTAAAACTTTTGATTCAAGCAGCAGCTAGACTACTAATCATACCTTGGAAAATATCCACATGAACTTCCGAAATGTTGTGATTCGCTAAATATGTACCTACTTCTTCCACCGACTTCACCAAGAAATCCATGATTATATTGGTAAACTTCACACTTCAGCGCTATACAATTCACTTCCAGAGCTTACCCGCCTACAAGGACAATCAGTGCCTGGTCGAGTGATAACCACGTGAACTGACGACAATTAATTGTTGTGGTGAAGAGGGCGTGATAGTCACGCGCTGTTTATAGTTACCAGGTATGTAGTTACCGAGAAGATTAGCTCTGGAATTCTGCAATCATCTTTGCGGGTGTGTGTAGGAGGATTATTGATGCAAACAGTTTTAGAAGATGTCTACTTGAATTCCAGAAACCTGTCCTTTTTGCAATTTTCTTGCACCTACAGCAGCCCTATGGTTGAGCCATATCAGATCTGTACATAACACTGATGATAATTTTCAAATCAGTTGTTGTAGTACACTCTACAAGAAATGCTCCTCATTTGTTTCCCACATGTACAGGAGGCATAGAGAATTATTAACAGCCAAAACAAGAAATGAATCGTCAACTATGAACTTACCAGCTCAAAGTGATCCACAATGTCCAGAAACGATTGAAACGTATTCTCACTCTGAATCAGATCAAGAACATGCTATCAACCTACTCCTTGGAAATGATGCAGAGGTCCAAAAAAAGGAAAGTGCTTTATTTCTTCTTCATTTAAAAGAGGGCAAAGGATTATCTCAAAGTGCAGTTAATGAAGTGGTGATTGCTTCACAAAAGTTATTTAAGCACACTATGGGTCGTGTCAAAGCTGGAGTAAAAGATTGTTTGTCAAAAAATGGCTTGCTTTCATCAGACATAGTTGGTCTTGATAACATATTTGAAAATGTTCATGATCCATTTACTGGTTTGACATCAACTTTTTTGCAAGAAAAGTACTACAGAGAAGAACTAAAGTGCATAGTAAGTATGTAATACATCACTTTAAATGACAAAATCTTATGAATTAAGCAACTTTTATTATTGTAACAATTTTGTGACTAGAGATTTAATTTAGCAATGATTTAGCTTTTTTCTGTGTACGTATTAATTTTAATCGTATCATATGCTACAATTTAATGACTATGGTGTAGGTGCCTTCACAAGTTCGTGTAGGACGAGGTTACTATAAAACTGAGAAATTTGGCTCCAAAAGAAGAAAGATTTTGAAACATGATACTTATTCATATGTACCAGTGAAGGCATTATTGCAGCAATTGCTGGAAAACTCTGCAATACGTGATCAAGTGAGTGAAATTAGACCATGTTCACATGGAATATTACAAGATTACTGTGATGGTAAAATATTCCAAGAGCATCCGGTTTTACAGAGGGATAGAAATGCTCTTCAATTAATAGCATATTACGATGAGATTGAATTATGCAATCCCTTAGGCTCATCAAATAAGAAACACAAGGTTGGATGCATTTTTTTAAGCTTAGGAAATTTACATCCAAACATTCGATCATCTCTAGATTCCATGTTCATTGTAGCGGTAGGGTCATCTAAGATTATCAGCAAACATGGGATCAATGAATTTTTGAAGGTATTTGTTAAAGACATTAATGAATTGAATCAAAGTGGAGTTTTAGTGCAAATCAATGAACAGAGCAGCAAAGTTTACAACATAGCTCTGTTGGCATTTTTAGCGGACAATTTAGCTGCGCACCAGCTGGGAGGATTTAAAGAATCAATGGGATTTGTATTACGAATCTGTCGATCGTGTATGGCAACAAGAAATAGTTCCCAAAGAAATTTTCGTGAAACTGACTTTGAACTACGAACTGATATTGAACATAAACGCCAATGTGAATTGCTAACTGGTCCAATGCAAAGTCATAACTCAACTTCATTTGGTATTAATCGGCGGTCAGTGCTCGAGGAATTGAAAAATTTTTCTGTTGTAAAGAACTTGCCACATGATATTATGCATGACTTATTTGAAGGTATAGTTCCACGAGAACGGAAATGCATTTTGGTAGAATTTTGCATCAGGTCTAATTTTTTTTCAGTCAAAACATTTAATCAACGTTTGGTGAATTTTGACTATGGACAGCTGGAATTGGGGGATAAGCCAGCTGAAATTGATGAAGTCAGTTTAAAAAAGCCTGAAACAAATATACGCCAATCAGCCTCACAGATGTTGTTACTATTAATGATTATTCCATTCCTAGTTGTGGATTTAATTCCACAGGAAAATCATAATTGGACTTGCTTTCTATTGCTGATAAAAATATGCCAAATATGCTTATCTTGGCAAATTGATTTAAATATAATTGATTATTTGGAAATTTTGATTGAGGAGCATCACACATTATTCACCAGAATTTATCCACAACTCAGTGTCATCCCTAAAATGCACTACATGGTGCATTATCCACGTCAAATATGTTTGTTTGGCCCATTAGTGCACACATGGACCATGAGGCATGAAGGTAAACTTAGTGTTGTAAAAAAAGCATCTTGTCATGGCAATTTTAAAAATATTTCTTTAACAATTACTAAGCGACATCAGCACCATTTAAGTTATCTTTTAAATTCAAACAATACATTCATTAACAGGGACAAATATGATTGTAATTCAAAGAATATTGTAGAAATGGAATCAGACGTGTTGCATTATATTAAACAAAACACACACATTTCAGTGTCAAGCACTATATTCAAGCCGAAAAGCGTTAAGCATAGTTCAATTGTATACACAAAAGGCTCCATTATACTTCTTGGAAAGGGTAATTTGTATCCGCAGTTCTCTGAAATATCAGATTTGTATGTAATTGAATCGCAAGTGATTATTAAAGTCAAATTACTTGAGACCAAATGTTTTGACAACATTTACAATTCTTTTGTTGTTGAAGAACTACCACAAACAGATTTCTTTTTAATTGCGCAAGTGCCAGCATTTCCTATTCTACATATTCGCAAATCATTTGCTCAAGGAAACAATAAAAAGTATATTTTGCTGAGACAATTTATTGTTATTTAGTATGTAATGTTTATGTATCATTAATGGATTGTATTTTATTATTCAATTATTACGTGTACAATGAGGATAAATTATTTGAATATTAAAAGCCAGATTATTTTCAAATTATTTATTAAAATTATATTTACAATTACAATAATGAAAAATATCTTATTCAGTTCATGTGTAATAAAATTGAATTAGTTTCATTAAAAATAATAGTAGTATTAACTAATTAGAAAGTTGTGATAACAAAATACTAGTTAATATTGAACAGTGTGGTAATGTTATTGTAAATTTAACTGAAGTACACATACTTAATGATTTAGTTCTAACAAACTAGAAAGTTATTTCAACAATATATTGGTTAATTTTAACAATCTGGTTGTTTTAACTAATGGTAATGTAAATTTAACTTCATTCACAATTTAGTTTTAACAAATTAGAAAGTTATATTAACAATACATTAGTCATTTTTAACAATTTAGTTGTATTAACTAAATATATAGTTATTTTAACTAAATTAGGTATGTTTAACACTTTGATGTGATAATAACATTGAAAATATAAATAACAGATTTAATATTCTGTTAAAATAAAAGTGACTGGTTTATTGAAAAAAATTTTTTACAGTGCAGTTGGATAATGAGGATAGATTAAATTACTTTAATTAAGAGACTGCACACACAACGAATTGAATGATACTACTGAGACTGAAGCACATGGCACAAAACCCAACTATATATACAACACAATGACTCCACCTACTTAGCACAAAATAATGCACACTTCCTGCTCTGGTACAAATGTAACACACACACATACATACAACTGCTTTACAGCACTAACCACACATACACACTAATTTGTACAGTACACACAAGACAATGACAAAACTCATGCACACATAATCACAACGTCTCTATCTTCTTCTTTATCTTCCTCTCCTTCTTCTCTTTCTCTATTTCATGTGGGCTGGCCCACAATAGCAAGAAATTGTTTGTAAAGTGTTTGTTTCATACTGATAATTAATTTGATGTCTCACATACACATAGATTATTCACTAGACTAAGTCTTAATTTGATCATAAAATTATGAACTCTAACTTTCCAGGCAATCATTAGTCCAGTATTTCACCTCAATTATTATTTTTGCTTAGTTGATATAAAATTATTAGACTAACCTCCTCCTATTATGTAACACTATCATTGGTTGCATTCAAAGTGCATAGTTAATACATGTTTGATGAAACTTGATCAGATAGACTTTAAATTCAAGTATGCACTTATTCCGATGACATTCAAGACAAGAAAACAAAGAACTAGCTAGCAACTAGAATTTTTTTAAGCAATGATTCAGTAAATTTCTGCTGAAATAATTATGATTATATCAGTTCTACAGCCAATATATTATGTTAATTACAACTCCCAACATTTTGACTAATTCTTATTCAGGGGTCAATGACGTCAATCTCTCTGTGGTGAATATAAACATCATTAACTGGTGGGCAAGCTTATACATTTACTACTGATTTACAGGTAGCATACCATCCAGGCTCTAGCCTATGTCTCTGTTAAACTTGCCGTTGTCTGGCGCCATCTGTATGTGTAGAGCTTCCTTCAACTCAGATTCTTACCGGCTTATCTACAATTCTTACTTCTTTCTATTTAAGGGACTAGACCCATAGCAACCGTTGGTAAGGCTGTGGGAAGTGTTAAGTGCTACCAACCACGAAAATCTACCACCCTCACCTGGCTCCGCATGCATCTCGCAAGCATAACCGCCGCTTGATATATTAGCGCGCAAAGCGGGGCAAAAATCTCGGGAGTCCCTAACCTCAAGTAGCCTACTGGTGGGTTAGCTTTGACCACGTTGTTGTTACAACCAGCTTCAACCGCAAACTATAATCATGCCTTCCAGGAAAAGGAAGAGGGCTATTAGTGCAGCCACAGAAATGAGGAAAATGAAATGTGCTTTGAGAAGAAGTAAGAAATAAGTAAATAAATATAATTATTAAAAAAAAAAAATACATATATATATATATATATATATATATATATATATATATAGATAAATAAAATAATCGTGTATAGACATAGGATTGGAGCAAGTCCCAGCAATAGGTGGGGCTTCCACTGATACTCTTGATGATCCTTCCTTTACTGGTCATGATGTCACGCCCTCTCTTCAGCAGGAGTCATCATCAGAAGTGCTCCCTGATTCACCTTCTCAAGATTTAGTGTCCACTCCTACTGCTCCACCATGTGAATCACACCCTCCAGCATTTTTTAATCCATCTCAAGTTCTAAATGATCTCACTACCTAGTCACATGATGACCACAATTCTCCTCCTGCCTCTTCTCATTCAGTTGTGAGTTCCACTGAAGTTTCCCCAGCTCCGCAGGAAGCACTTCAAGAGTTAGTTGAGAAGCTTTCAGCTATCGCTCAACAGAATGGTTTGGTGTTTGATGTGTCCAGTCTCCCTCAGTTTGTGAATAATTCAGCCATACGACTCCAGACTTCTGGACCAGGGTTGGATTGAGCTATGGAGACTTGGAACTGCTCAAATCTGAATGCAAGGACCGAGAAGAATTTGTACGAATTCTGAAAAATAGAGGAATTAACAGCAAACCCCTCCAGGAGAAGCTGTCCAAGCACTTCAAATACAGCCAAAGAAAATGAGTCCTTTTTTTCCTACCCGGCTCTTTTCAGAGCCACTACCTCACAGAAGGTTTCACCTAAAATGTTCGCACACATAATCAGTGGGCTATTTCTTCAAATCCTTACACTACTAGCTAATTCGCTTACCTGTGCGTCGGTAAGGCAGACGTGCTAGTATCGCCTGAACGGGGTACTGTATAAATCCACTGCCGGACCCCTCCCAGCTTAGTATCGAAATCTAACAAGCTGGGTGCTTTTTCAACAGCACCGTAGGTGATTCTTCAACAGCACCGTAGCCGTTCTTCTCACTAAAAAGCAGCTGAAGCGGAGCGCACCTTTGGTGGGCGGGGCGCAAAATGCAATATCCGGGCCGGGGGGGGGGGGGCGTAATAGTTTTACGCGCACTTCGTTTAGACCCAGCCTCAGTTCGCGGCCGCCTGCAAAGAGGGTGAATTTGCGACAAGTATTTTTGAGCTATAAGGGGTCACGGGATGCAGTCTAAACTTGGAACAGTAATTCGGTGATGTAAGGTGAACAGGCCTACGTTTAGATTTTCTTGATAGCGTGCCAGGAAGCAAAGTTGACCTTAGTAGTCGGATATTTAGAAAAGTAAAGTTGCTATAGCTAAAAACTAAACGTAGGAAGCGGAAACATAATGGGAGAAAGCCGTACAGTCTTGAATCGGCAGAAATGCTTGGACGGTTGCGGAGAAACAACACGAAATATCCGCAGAAGTAAATCGCTCCTTAACTGGGCTTACGAAGATGCAAATGGTCTGAATTTTGGTGTGCAGAGAGACCTTATCACCCTAAATAAATTCAGCATGTTAAATAATTGCCACCGTTGCTAGAAGTTGTTGTTTTTTTTCAGCATCAATTTGTGAAGGAAAATGCGTGGGCCGGATGGGTCTCCACCCTTTGTGATCGCAAGGCTCATGAAACCTTGTGGTCGCCTCTCTTAACTAGTATGAGTAAAAATTAGAAGAAAATAGTTCAAGAAAACACCTACAAAAAGTAATTCAAAATAATGGTTGTGACATGCAACCATTAGGGTAGGCTTCTAAATTGTTACCTTGCACAGATTACATGCATATTGAGCAAAAAAAGGGTTACTTTTTACTATTCCATAAACTTTCTTATTCCATACATAGCAGGATTGGGTGAGAGTTATTTAGAGAGTGCATAGAGATCTTGACATCAAAACGCATTAAGTCAAATAGACATTAAGATCACATTTTACTAAAGCATAATATACTAGCTATACCCATAAGTATCCAGTTATCTATCTCATTCCTTTCCGTATCAGGCTCAACAGCTTCACCAGACTAGCTTCTATGGGGAGTCATCAATTAGACCCCAAAGGCTTGTGAAGGCAGGTATTTTAAGTCTAGTTAAGGAACAAAAAATTTCATAACTACATTATACCAAGTAGTTATACTATACACTGTTAAAATGGGTTGCTTAAACAACACCTCCCTGGTGTTTGCCAGGAGGCGCTGTCTGGACACCCCACTTCATACTTTACCGAGTGAACTCATATAATAATAGCTTATATCCATTAGTTTCTTCCTTTCAAATATCATAAGGCTTTAAACTGGGGTGTCCAGGCAGCGCCTCCTATTTAACACCAAAACGAAGTTATACAAACACCCCATTTTTAACAGTGTATGCAATAAATTAAGTCAAAATTAAGGAGATAAATTTTTGATAATACATTTTTAATGAAAGTTAAAGCTTGCAAAAAAAAAGAGGGCCAGGAAGAGTGTGGCAATTGGTGAGCAGCGAAGCGAGCGAGACACTATCAGGGGTAACTCAATTGAAAATCGGGGATATTTGTCTACAGTGCCCCAATTCATTATCAAAATCCTGATTTCATTGGTTAATCAAATCATGTGACCAATTATGGCGCCGGGCGAGGGCTAGGCTAGGGCTGGGGACCAATCAGAAGAATTCTTTGATATGAACTGCGGGATGGCTCATATTTGTACGTGTGGACGCACGTATGTCATTTGTACTTTGACCTTCGCGTATTTTTGTGTTAGCTCAGTGGTCGCCCCCGTCCCAAACTTCACTAAACAGAATACTCTGGTTTATATATTATTATTACCGCATCACTCTAGAAATTGAATTGTTTATCGTTTTAAAGTATTTTACCGGTGCGGTTAAAACTTGAAAACTTACCGGAGTTCCATCTGTATTCGAGTTTGCCGTGGCGGTGGTAATTCAATGCGCTATTTGTCGTGGTTATAAGCCGTACGCAACAGCATTTACTTGAAATTTCGTTGTCCACTAAACTAACCACGAAGGTAAGTCTTGTGCCAGTTATGTGAATGTATTGTGGGTTACAGTAGCTAAAGAGGTATTGTTTTGTTGTTGTTGTTGTTGTTGTTTCAACTCAAACAGTGTCGGCGAGTGGTAGCTAAGTACCTTACGTAATTTAAAAACTCGACGTTATTTTTAGTAGCTTTGAGTGTTAGAAGTTTAGAACACGGTGTCGCACATTCACCTACTTAGTAGGCGTTTATGACGACATTGAAAAAATGATTACTCCTCAAATGGATTTTTATCTTTCAAGGCTTACACTAACAGTTTTTAGTCGCTGGGTAATATTGTATGCGTACAATCAAAGTTATGTTTACGGACGAAATTTCAGAAGAAGAGAGTTGTTGTTGGGAGAATTACATCCGCGGGACATTTCAGTTCTTCCTGGTGCTAATGTCACAGTATATTGTGGTAGTTCATTTCCTGTTCATTGGGGGTTCCTGTATAAAAACAGTACAGGGATATATGTACCCTTCCCCATGAATGACAAGCACTTAATCGGAGACAGACGCATTACTTTGACAAATTTGCAGTTAAATGACAGTGGATATTATGTATGTGAAGGACGTATTGGAAGGGAATTTTTCAAAACATTATCTCTTATAAAAGTGATGGATGAGACAGCGATTGGTGTCGTACCTAACTTTGCTGATGTTAAGGAAGGAAGCTCAGTTACGCTGAGATGCGGTGGTAGTACAAAACTAGTAGAATGGAACAGCGTCCATTATATTAATCAAACTAAAAGTACAAATACTAACACAATCACATTTCATAACTTACAAAAGGAGCACAGCGGACGATATTTTTGCCGTGGTATTACGATCTTTGGTTCAGATCTTAAAAAGACAGTTTTTCACAATTATGCTCTTATACTGGTTGACAGCTATTATAGTTGAAAGACCCTTTACTCTTAATGAACCTCTTATTTTACCTATTAACATACAATGATTGACCAATGTGGACATGACAAGATATTGTTGTTTGACAATTACTGCAGCAGTTTTTAGAGTATGGCGACCTCCTGTTAGATTGGGAATTCAACATTAGTACGCCTGAAAATTGAATAGGAAGTTTTAATTGCAGTTTTCTCGAATTAACTGTGCTCAAATTGGTTAGATTGCTGCCCATATATTTATTGAACTACCTGCAGCCTGTTTATTATCTTGGTATCGAAATATTCCAAGAGGAAGTGCTCTACACAAGGTATAAAATACCCATTTTTTCATTTAACGCAATTGGTCCTTTTTTCCCCAGTTGCTACTGGTGCATATTTGGCGTCTTTGGGGAGGAGATATGTACTGGAGTTAGTACAGTGGTACTCAATCAGATTGCAGTATAGATAATTGGTGAGACATTGTGAGGGGGTGGATGATGCAAAACTCCCAAAATAGAGTGAGATGCACAATAATATATAAAGTGATGTGATATTGTTGTTTCCTTTAGCTACTGAACGAGTATCTAGTTATTTTACTTGTGTTAGTGACTATCAAAAGTTGAGGAATTGATCCTGGTAGTCGTTTTACGAGCAGTATACTAAGTAGAAACAGAGTACCTAGTGCAGTGAAAACCCACCTTGATATGGTAGCCTCAAATTTACGTTCCAGTAACAACAATCAACTCCAAGAATAGTCTGGCGTAGCCGACCCCTTTCCTTCCCTATATTGGTGGGCGGGAGGAAGGAAAGGATCAGGTAGCTCTAATATTAACGGCTTGTGTGGGCACCATAATAGTGGCGCTCCAATCTGATTGCAGAATCAGAATCGTTAATTAAGCACTTTCCTCAACCCCATATTCCCATTTTGATCGGTGATTGATTTTAGCCTACGAGTTAATGGTGTTAATGATGACGTAATAGTAATGTCATTTGTCCAATCGTTGATACTATAGGTTCCAGACCATTTCCTCCGTCCCCACCCACCAATGTAGCAGCTAAAGGGTCGGTGACGCCAGACAATTGCATAATTCGACTATCTGAAACATCACAGTGTGCCAATTTTGTTATCATGGTTTATCTAGCAGAATGGTTTGCCTTCCTCCCTTGTAATGAGCCTTGAGTAGAAATTCTCTTCATAATCTGCCCAATTCTATCCTTTCCCATTTTCTGTTTTTTATACCAATGTGCGCCATCACCAAGTTTATAATTGATAGATAGATAGAAAGGAGAATCTGATTAACATTTAAGTTCCAAATCTCCAAAGGTAAGCTTATAGTGCTTGTCACGGCCTCTCATGCCCATATGCACACAAAAAAGGAACCAAGCAAATAGTGTTTTGTAACAACACCTCTGGACAAAATCAGAACAGGGCACTTTTCAGGATTGCTGGGAGTGCTTTAAGCCAAAAATGTGGAGCACTGCAATCCTGAAAAGTGCCCTGTTCTGATTTTTGAGAAGTATATTGCCCAGCGGCCAACTGAAATGTGCAACCCAGATTCTCCTTTCTATCATATCTATCAATTTGGTCCAGTCAACTAGATCTGGGGAATCAAACAGTACTCGAGTATTGTTTGATTCCCCAGATCTAGTTTTTGTGTCTCGCTCACTAAACTCTATATACTTTGAGCCGCCATCAGATGAACATTTAAGTTCCAAATCTCCAAAGGTAAGTTTATAGTGCTTGTCACGGCCTCTCATGCCCATATGCACACATAAAAGGAACCAAATAGTGTTTTGAAATAACACCTCTGGACCACTACAACCCCAACGCACCATTCTCCCAAAGTTGTTGTATTTCATCATCTCCTAGAGATTCGGAAGCTTTAGATCTACTACCTTTACCCTCTTTTTTTAGCATTTTTCTGCAGGCTACTAATTTCTGACGGGAACTGGCAAATTCTGCATCTCTGATGATGCTATAGGTCTTATGTTTTTCTTTCAAATACCTGTCAAGACTTCTCTGGAAACAAATTAGGGTATCAGGCTCATAAAAATTCCATCAGTATTTGCAATAATAATGGCCTAATAATCTGTCCAGCTCCACAGGTGGAATGTCTTCTATTAGTCTTTCTTCCTTAATCGACTTGCACCATTTATACCTTGTCTTCAAGTCTGATGCCATCTTCCTTTTTGTGTTGATGTTTTTTTGCTTTTCTACAAAATCTTCAAGCTCTTTGTCGTCTAGTACACTTTCTTCGCACGCTATCTCTTTTCCTCCCTTTTCGGTCATTTCCTGATTTTCTCCTTCAAAAGGACACACTAAAAATAGCCAATCAGTGATGTCTTCAGAAAACAAAGAAAGTAAAGCTTGAGTTTCTTCTTCAGGGTGATCTGGAATACTAGAGGAACCAGAAGCCATCTCACAAGAAATTTGTTACCAAGGTATTCGCGCACGAGCAGTACCTAATAAATTTATTATCCATTGGATACCCGAGAATATCTCTCGTCTGATTGGCGGTATTTACGCTCGTGCCAGCGGCACTCGCCTAAATACTAAGCCAACAGTCTCGTGATATTCTCCGGTATCAAAGAATAATATATATTTATTTCTAACTCCCATTCATCATTGACTCATAGAATACTATCGGGAGTCAATCTGACAAACAAAGACATAAAGGCATCTGAATCAGTTGAATACATTAAAATTATTATTTTCTTGGCTATTAGCTATGCGTTTACAACAAATTAAGGGAGGGAATTTTTTTTACAAAATTTAATGAAAGTTAAAATACCTAAAATTGGGTGGACCTGGAGAGGGACATTTTTTTTGAAAATATTTCCTAAAATTGATAGTAAATAAATATTGATATAATTTTTGTACTCAACCTCATATATAACCTGTAAACTTTAAGATTAAGATTTAGGTGGTTAATACATTTTATGAAAGTTACTAGAAAATGCTCGTGTAGCATTGGTTGGGCGAGCGAGCGAAGTTCTCGAATGCGCGCGCGAGCTGAGTTAACAGTAACAGAATTACCTGAATAAACTTAGAAAGCAGTGGCAAAGAAGCTCAGTTTGACAAAGACTTCACAATTGTTTCAAGAAGAGAGTAGCTATAAACGTTTTGGTTGAAACAGAGTTGCGTAAGGCAGTGCAGCAGGATTCTCCGCGCTCGTTAATTGAAAAATACTGGAACTGTGAACGCTTTACCTAACTTACGTAATTAGAAGCGCGGGCGAAAACAGAGGTCTCACGTACCCCATAAACAGATAAATAAATCGTTCTGGAATGCGCGCGCGTTTAAACGACGACGTACGACACGTTTAAAGGACGACGTATTCAGGATTTCCATAGACTACATCTTAGAGTTGCTCGCTCGCTTCGCTCGCTCGCCAATTAATCTTTAAAATTCATTTTTTAATATAAATAAAATTATGCTTTTTGAAATCAAGAGGAGTAACAATTCCCGATTTTCTGCCACATAAGTACTCAGACTAAATCCAATAGTCTTCTGAATGTGTAACATTGAAGGCAAGTCTCAATACGTAGCTGTAAACTATTGTAGTAAAATAAGCTGCTAGTTGGCTAGAAGATGTTGATGAGACTACGGTTTATAGGTTAAAAAATACCGTGGTAAAAGATTCGAGGTAGAATATTAGCTTTAGATCTCTGTTATTCTTACCTTTAGCCTTGGTGAAGTTCGAAAGGAGCCCCCGCAACTCACTACCCGCTAGTGACGTTAGCAAAGGTCGGAGTTCATTTTAGTGTTACTGAAATCCTTATGCAAACAAATAATGGATCCAGACACTTCTCAGCGGTTCAGCTACGAGGATATAGCAGACAAGGCTCCAAAATTTGTTAAGGCTTAGTCCTACCCAGGGTGAACCTATAACATTGCTATTAGGTTTAAGTATTTACCGATATAATACTGTGGTAGAACCTCCCACATGACGACCACACCTTAGCCACTCCTATTTGAACCCTGAACGTCTATCACTTAATCGGCATGCATTAATAATCTATTATTTCTATCTAGAGAATTTCATGCACTCCAATTATCCCATCACCATTACCTCAATACTTCCTGCATTAATAATCTATTATTCTATCTAGAGAATTTCATGCACTCCAATTATCCCATCACCATTACCTCATTACTTCCTGCCCTTCTCAGTGGGTTTACTATATACTAGCCTGCTGGACAGGTTCACCTGGCAGTGTCAGTTCATGAGTCTAACAATTACACTTAACTCTCTGGTGAACCTTCTGTTCTGCCTTAAACAGCAGCAGCTGGCTAGCTAAGGGCCTGTAATAGGGTTGTGTGTGTGAGCTCTTGACACTCTGGTGGCAGCTACTCCCTAGTTGTCTCCAGAGACATCCTACCACAAATGCACAAAAATGCACAAAAATGTTCATGCGAGTTAGGTAAAATGTAATTTGGTGTGGGGAGCAGTAAACATGATATTAGCTGCTGAATTCTACACTTCAGAGTCAAAGTCTGTAATTGAGACTGTGAAAACATCCAGTGTTTGGTGAAGCACCTCTTCACTAAGCCTTCTTTGCCTATGCAGTAAATAAAGTCGGTCTGCAAAGCCATAGCAACCAAGCTAATTTTGTAGTTAGTCGCATTTTCCAACTGTCCCAGCACCCTCAAGTTGGTTGTAAAATGATAACTCTTAGCAATTCAGAAGTTATAGAGTTAAAATTTGCTTAATGCTTGTTCACCTCACCCAAAGGTTAGTGCTATTAGCTATGCAGCTTTGTTTTGCAAGAACTGCGGCTGACAACCCGTTCCTATACCGGACCAGTATGTCGCTGTATGCCACAGTGATGAAATTCATTACGGACAATTATGAGCCTTAATGCGTAAAATAAGATTTAGTTAATATTCTCCTTTCATTTCACTCCACATTCTATAACTTTTAAAATTAAGCATCAGGCTTGTCCCATAGAGTAAATGAGTAAGCTATTGAAAGCTGTCAACACTTAATCTATGCTATCTCTGTTTAGATTTTGGCGCGTCACATATTATACGCTTCCTAGGTTACTTATCAGGCTTTTTCAGTACAATTATGAAAATACAGTTATTTCTCAAATGATTTTTTATCCTTCAAGGCTCACACTGACAAGTTTTAGTCGGTGGGCAATATTTTATGTGTACATTAGAACTCGTCAACAGCCTAAATTGGAGAAGTATAGAATTGTTTCTGGGCCAAATACAGCCTTCGCAAGTTTCAATTTTTCCAGGTGCAAATGTCACAATATATTGTGGTAGTTCATACCCTGTTCTTTGGAGCTTCCGGTCTGCAAATAATTCTGAGATACAGTGCTTCCAGCTTAAAGAGCAAACAATTTGAAAATCTATGTTTTGATAAATTTTGGTACACAAAATTTCACTTACAACTTAACTATCACTGACAATACAAGTTAGTGCTGTTAAATTAGCAGTAAGTTCCTCAGGAACTGCATACCAGACTTCTTCCGTTGACTCCAATACATTTATCGCCATTTTATTTGTCGTCACTATTTCGTTCGTAGTCGTCACGGAATCGTCATTCAATTAGCGCTTGCTACGGATTTGTCGTTATGACGCGCAAATTGAGGTACTTTCCCTATTTAACGTTAGCCGCGTGTAGGTACTTTCCCTTACTGGACGATTATCGCGTGCTTTACTATGGCTTCTTCAACTTCGGGAACTCCACTAAGTGCTAACAAACGCAAACGAGGAGAGTTGCAATTACTGGCTGACATTACTAACACTCCTACAGGCAAGAGGGCTTGCTCTTCATCTGCTTCTAGGAGGATAAAAGAAATAAGCAAGCCTAAAGCTCCTAGAGGTTTTCATGTGACCCCTCCACAACCAACTCCTGGTGATACTCTTAATCATGAATTGCCCCCATATTATTGAAGCTGCAACTGAGAAATTGTCAGCTTTTCTCGAAAGAAATACAACCTTTGCATTGCACAAAGCTATGGCCCTTCAAGTTTTTGGAGCATGCATTAAAAAAGGTATGGGTGTCTTAGAATCATGTGACTTGGTGTCACTAGCTACTGGCTTCCATCAACAAGTTGTGAGAAAATGGGCACACTCATTTTTTGCTGAGTATTTCTCACTGCTAACTTCAGTGGATGATGCCACAGATGAAGCTCTGACTAGGGAGCTAGATTCTGCTAGGGGAAAACACCCCAAGTTTGTTTCCCTTATGGCAGACGAGAACTTTCGGGCTGAGATAATAAAATATATAAGGGAAAACGGGTATGTTAAGGGTGAGCCCAACCTTACTATTTTTAATATATGTTCATGGGTAAAAGAAAACTATGAAGTTGACATCAGTAAATCTTCTATGTCTAATTGGCTGCATGATTTGGGGTTTTCTTATCAGCAATTTACTAAGGGGGTTTACTTTGATGGACACGAGAGGGAAGATGTGGTAAAGGATCGAGGGAGTTATTTGAAGGAGTTGGAATCGCTGGAAAAGCGCTCATGGGTGTACAATTCACCATGCCCAGACCCCTCTGTACGTCCTGTTATTCGCATTTACCATGACGAGTCCACCTACTATGCCAATGCTGACCAGGCATTTTTTTGGAATGATAGGACCAAGCATGTGCTGAAGCAGAAATCGCTAGGTCAAGCAATCATGGTGTCCGACTTTGTCGAGGAGGTAGGTGGTATGCTTGAATGTGATGGTGTAAAGGCTACCTTGTACTTGGAACACCAAAGTGACGGCTATTTCACCAATGATCATTTAATCACTCAGGTATAACATGATATAAAAACTTTATTGTACATTTGTTCTAAATAAATAATATTTCTTGTTTAGACTCACAAGGCAATTTCATTGTTTGAAAAAAAATATCCCTACTGCCAAGGTCTGTTCATTTTTGATAATGCGCCTTCACACAAGAAGAAGGCTGACGATGCCTTAAACGTCGATCGTATGAATGTACGAGATGGTGGAAAACAGCCATTTATGCACGACACTATTTACAATGGCACAGTACAGCAAATGACCACAGCAGAAGGACTTCAGAAGGGCCTCAAAACTGTTCTTCAAGAGAGAGGGGTGGATACGGAAGGAATGATTTCTTCTCACCTCAGAGACAAGCTGCGTCAGTACCCAGTAAGTTGTGCAACCTAACACAATATAACCAAAATAATAATAGCAATTATAATTATAACAATAATTAATAATACTAAATATTCATTGAAGTAATTAAGTAGTTTTCATTTGTGTCTGTGTGCGTGTGTTTTTTTTTGTTTTTTTTACAGGACTTTCAAGATAATACCACCATATTGCAGTCTGAAGTTCATGGCAGGGGGCACATTTGCATATATCTTCCAAAATTCCACTGCGAACTGAACCCAATTGAACGGGTTTGGTGCCATTCAAAAAAGTTCACAAGGGCTCATTGTAATGGCAATATAGGAAGACTCAGAAAAGTAGTTCCAGAGTCATTTCAACAAGTTACTAAAGAAACCATAGGGCGTTTCTTTGAAAAATGTCGTGACTTCGAGTCAGCTTATCGTAGTGGCCACACCTGTATCACAGTTGACAAAGCTGTGAAGGAATACAAGTCACACAGGAAAGTAACCACCAGCCAGTAAATTGCAACTCTTCTCCTTATTATTTCCTTATTTACATGCTATTTAATTACACGCAATGTTTTTCATGCGTCGGACAGTCCGGCTTGCACCTAACAAATGCATCACTATAATTGCATACCTTTTAATTATGTGCCACTTAGACATGCGTCGGACAGTCCGGCATACACCAAACATGTGCAAAGCTATTTTCCTGCTTTTTGTTACATACTAATTTATAATACATTCTACTAATTGATTTTCATTGTCCAAATGCACCATTTTTTATTTCATGCTTTTTATTACGTGATAAATTTTACATGCGTTGGACAGTCCAATGTACACCAAACATATACATCACGTTACTTATAATTTAACCGGCTCTTTTCAGAGCCACCACAATACAAAAGATTTCACTTTCTCTAATTACCATTGATATTATTGCTTGTAGTAGTAGTCATAGTAGTAGTAGTAGTAGTAGTAGTAGTATAATAGGTTACACAACTAACTGATGAACCACTGATTGGAGCGACAGCCGACAGATGGATGACTGGTTGGAGCGACAGCCGACAGATGGATGACTGGTTGGAGCGACAGCCGACAGATGGATGACTGGTTGGAGCGACAGCCGACAGATGGATGACTGGTTGGAGCAACAGCCAACAGATGGATGACTGGTTGGAGCGACAGCTGACAGATGGATGACTGGTTGGAGCGACAGCCGACAGATGGATGACTGGTTGGAGCAACAGCCGACAGATGGATGACTGGTTGGAGCGACAGCCGACAGATGGATGACTGGTTGGAGCGACAGCCGACAGATGGATGACTGGTTGGAGCGACAGCCGACAGATGGATGACTGGTTGGAGCGACAGCCGACAGATGGATGACTAGTTGGAGCGACAGCCGACAGATGGATGACAGGTTGGAGCGACAGCCGACAGATGGATGACTGGTTGGAGCGACAGCCGACAGATGGATGACTGGTTGGAGCGACAGCCGACAGATGGATGACTGGTTGGAGCGACAGCCGACAGAGGAAAGACTGCTTGCTGCATGTTCTTAATAATACCCCTCATAGTCACAGTCAATGTTTTACATGTAGTCACAGTTAGATGTTAAATTTGTCACAGTATGTTAAAAAAAATTACTTGCCACTTTGTATGGGTCGTTTGAGTATCCTCATGCGTTTGCGTTTTATAGTATGTTTCTGTAAATGTGTCGAAGTAATGGCAGCGTGTTGTATCAGTCGTTTTCGTACTCGCATATGTTTCTTAGTCGTAGTCTTACGTAAAGGTGTGGCAGTTATTTGTAATGGTGGTGTACGTATTTGTGCTCTGTTAGTACAACATTTCTGTTTGTCTGAAAGTTTAGGGGTAGATAGTTGTTCAGTGTTGGATAGGTATGTTTCATCGCTGTCATAGTCCTCACATTGTACGAATGTTTTGTTACCATCAGTTTGTAAATGTATTACGTTATTGTCAAAAGGTACAGGGGATAAAGTGTTGAGGGGTTGTGAATCAGTCGAGCTATGTTGATTGTCACGTTGCAATGTTGTCTCAGAGTTATTTGATATGTCATATATTATTGTTGTGTCAGAGTCATTGTCATCAGTTAACTGCAGGCCCGTAGCCAGAGGTTCGCATTGGGGGGTTCGGATTTTAAGACGCAATAAGCCACACCTACTTTTGTTTCCTCGTTAATTCTTCTACAATACTAAAAAACGAAAGATAAGTGCACTAAAGCTTATAATTTGTTCTAGGTATTCTACTTCAAAACTATAATTCATTAAACACTGTTGATATTTGAGAGAAAAGCGGTATTATTCTCGTGTAACCAGGCTTCTAACCATTACGGTGAGCTGCATATAAACAGTGCAACAGTACGACGTATGAACTGCCCGTTCAAAATGTATTGGAAAAATCGCTATAAATGAGTGAAATAGCACTGCACAAAGTGAAATGTCATGGTAGCTTAAGTAAGAGTAAGTGCGCAAACATGCAACTCTAGCCTTGGAAATGTACAGTTGTAGTTTCTAGTTGGAGACAACGTCATTCTTTAGCGCAGAAGCTATACCCCTATTAGACAGAGTGTTTTCAACAGACTAGGAGGAGCCATCAGCAAAGTTCAAAAGAAAGTTTATCCTGAAGTACAGAGATAGTGGCTGCACTATACATATTAGCCACACTGTAAATGATCTTTAACATACTGTAGTCTTGTGCAGCTTTTATAAAGCTGGCCTACTATTAGTGTGTGAACCGTGCTATTCGTGATTAATAGCACGAACAACGCGATTAAAATAACACGAGGCAAATCCGAATCCTATTTCAATAGCTTTGCGAGCGCTACTGATCCATAGAACAGGTTACCCGTGCTATTACTAGCTAGTAGTAGGCCAGAGTGTTTTTTTTAATCATTTGCAGTGTAGCTACACTAGATAGTGCACTTATTGAGGTTTAACTTTCTCAGACACTTCCGACGGCTCCCTTTCTAATCTGTTGAAAAAAACCCGTTGTTTGTGCTATTAATATCGAATCGCACGCCTGCCGGTGCTATTACTCTTACTAAAGTGCATTACGTTACACTTTATAAAGAATAGATGTAACGTAGCAAGCTTTACTCATGCCGACATGAGAGCGAAATTTTGTATCCAAGGAGCTGAATGTTTATTAGGTCACTTGGACTCAGACTAGGCCTGAACAGCAGATAATTCAAGTTCAGGTTCAGCACGATTGAACAGATGACTATAATTCCAGAAGTTATATGTGGGGTGTGGCTAAAATATTTACTTCCGGTCACTCTAAAGGGGGGTTCGACCGAACCCCTCGAACCCCCCCTGGCTACGGGTATGAACTGTATAGTCGGTGTCTCAGTAGTCGGTGTTATTATTAGTTGTTGTAAAGGGGCATCATTAAGAATATCTCTCACTTTGTGGAGTTGAAGCAGACTTCCTCTCACTACCAGCTTCACACTGCATGCTATATACCGATAGCTCCTGTTGCCAGGAACAGTAGAAAACGGCAGTGATGTCACTTCCCTATTAAAATATACATGCGATTGATATCATGTCAGCGTCAAGAGAGTTTTTCAAAATTATTTTGTGGCTCTATTCAGGCACAACCAATCTGAAATTAAATTTGCTTTTACAATAACTAAATTGATCACTAATATTATCACATTATTAATGCTTTATTATAAACCACAACAAGTTAAGTGTAAGGCTACCATAGTTTTAAAAAAATGAAATTTGTTTTATTAAGACCAGTACTTGCATTTTAGTTTAAATGAATTATCTTCACACTTTCAGTTGAACACACAATCTCCTTTTAAAACATCTACTGAAACAAAATTAGCTACAAATCACAAAAACTTCTTAATAGGCAGTACCATGTAACTTTTTAAACAATTTACTAATTGTATTGAATCTTTTCAACTCTTCTTATAGTACATAGCTAATAGTCCTGTCATATAACTTAACTAGATAACTGATTACTCACCCGTCAGCTACAAATCCGTAACGCAGAAGAGGTGCGACGAACGCTGAAGCATCCCTGTCAAGGTGCCCCAGTGAGTCTAATCTCGGGAGGCACTTGAGGAGAACGCTGTTAGGGTCCTTGGCGTTGCCTACTTCCAGGTAGCAGGACAGCCTGATTCCTCTCCTGACGTCCTCCAGACCTACCTGGTAAAAATTGATGCCCTTCGCTAGGGCGCTGAAACTAGCTAGCACTTCCATTACACAACACCACCAAAAGAAGCCACACGAATAATACTGCGAGCTCTGCCTGTTTTTTTGCCGCGCTATTTGACCCGAGTGCGCTTGCGCTAAATCGTTTACGTAGCTATTACGTAGACCATACCGGCAATTATTTAAATAAACGTCACCAAACGTCATCAGATGGCGGTCCCCTGCCACTGAAGCCGATTTTCAGCTAAAATAATCCAATTTTGTCATGAAATATTTTTTTTCACCCCACCAAAAAAATATATAATATGTAACTTCAATTATTACTTTATGTTGTGACAAGTCCAGAAAGGTCCAAGTATAAAAACACAAGAATGCTGGCTTAAACACTTTTGGTACTTTTTTGCTACATTTTTGGCCATACATTTTGAAATTTTTGAGTAATGAAATAAATTTGGTGCACCAATTTATTTTTTAAATAAACTTCACATTACATATTTTGTATGTGCTAAGTGAGAAAGGTCCAAATATAAAATTGTTTTTTTCCTGGCTTAAACACATCAAATTTTGAAAATTCAGCCTCTTCAAGGTGTCACCTACCACACAAATAACCACAAAACCACAAACTAATTTGATGTACCTATTAACATAGCCTTAATACATCTGCATACAAAAAATAAACTTTGTAGACTTTTTGGTTTCCCTGCAGTGGAATAAAAACAATAACACAGTCAAAATTTCAAAAAGTTTGCTCTTTAAGCTGGAAGCACTGTAGGTGAGCCCACATAAATGCCTGGCAGCACGTAATCGGACTCCGAAACATAACGTTGACCAATTTGCAAATGAATGACAGTGGATATTATTATTGGGTCACGTTTTACTTTAGGTCCTAGGTCCTACATTGAGCGCATCGCGTCTCGTCACCTCGTGAGCGCATCGCGTCACCTTACAATTGATCGGGTTCAGCTATAAGATTGATGGCGTCAAAGTGTAATTAGTGGAATTTCAATGATATTAAGTAAGATATAAGGGATATATAGAACCAAAATTGGTTGATTAAAGTGGGTATTGTTCCTTTACATGCTCATACATTTTTGAAGAAGGATCATCATTTTTAAACTTTCTTCTCCACAAATATTCAGGTAGGTATGTGTCAAACAAGTCATCACTTGTGTTCATGGCACCTCTTTTTCGCATCTTGAATTTTACCTGTGACCAAGTTCCTTCAATAGTTTGAGTGTGTGCCCCAGTGGTTGGATCCACAAAATTTATTGAATACTGAAGCTTCACAAGCCCACCAGTAAAAAACTTCCACTATCTCATTCAGCTTCAAATGGCTACCAGAAGAAAAACTCCCATCTCTCATGGAAATTACAGATTGGCATCCAGACTTGGGGCATCTCCAGCAATAAGACCCCTTCTTGATGACAAAGTTGCATACACTGCCACACTTATTACAGTTAGCACTATTTTTTAATGCTGCTCCAATTCCCTTTAACCAGACAATATTGTTGCCTGCTGAATTTAAGCATAGTTTGTTAGACGCACGTTCTGAGGGGCTGAGCGCGCGAGCGTCTCGATGAGATCGTAAGGTGACGCGACGCGATGCGCTCAATGTAGGACCTAAAGTAAAACGTGACCTATTATTGTTATGGACGTATTAGAAGAGAAATATTCGAAAGCAGTTGCTTAATAAAAGTGATGGATGAGACAGCGGAAGGTGTAATACCTAGCTGGGTGGAGGCTAAAGAAGGAAACTCAATTACTCTGAGATGCGGAGGTAGTATAAAACCGGTAGAATGGGCATGTGTGCATTTTGATAACAAAACTAAAAGCATAGATAATAATGCAATCACACTTTATAACTTACAAAAGGAGCATAGCGGACGATATTTTTGCCGCGGTATTAAGACAAATTCAGACCTTAAAAAGACAATTTTTCACGATTATGCTGTTATACTTGTTGACAGCTTTATTGTGTTCGTTTTTATGAACCTTCAAGATCCTATACCATTCATGACTCTGAATTTTTTAGAAAATGTTCCGCCTACGTTGACGTGGTATGAATTGCTGTATATTTTTTTGAGTAACAATTTGGTCATTAACGTTCATTAGCCCACATTTAGAACTGGAAAATGGTTCCCATTGAAGTCAGTGGAGTGACCTAAGGAGCTAGGCTAAAAAATAGCTATTAGTTATACAACAACTAATGTAGTAAAGATATAAATAGTAGCTCATAGATTACTTGCACTACAGTTGAAGCTTTTTAGATCCTCTTTGTGCCCAGTCATTTTCTTCTCTGTTAAGGCAACTCTGTGGGCTTGTTTTCTAATTTCCGGTTTACATGTTTATATTTTACATATGGTTTTGTTTCTCTGTGTATTAAGTTAAGAGAAGTTAACCCTCCAGGTGATTGGGCAGCCCCAGAAACTCTGATGGCAGCCTACTCTCTCACTGTATAAATTATAGCGTGAAAACCCACCAAATTTAAACCAAACTGGTGGTGTGAATGCCCACCATCTATGCATAGTGTGTCCTTCACACTTTCTGCCTAGTGTGAATGCACACTTAGTGTGAAATTCACACTCAAGCGAATAGCATGGACCCTGTACCAAACATTAATTATATTCATGTGTAAGCTAAAACCATTGCTAGTATCATTGTAATCTATACACATGAGTGCTAGGTAAGAGATTGACTAAGATTTTGGTCCTCTGATTAATGAGATTGGGGATTACACCAATCTCTTTTTGGAAAATAATTTTGATACGTAATATTAGAATCGATATAACTTAAAATAATTCCTCACACCAAAACAACAAGGTCAATGCATCACACCATAATTTGGTGTGACTATTGTTACAAGTGATTCACGCTTTATTTGGTGTGAACTACACACCTTTTTGGTTTATAGTGTAAGTATTCAGTTAACCTTGAATAGCTTTCCATCCTGTGGCCTTCAGTTAATCCTGACTAACCTGGTTCCCATTTGAACTATAGCTCGACATATTTGAACTTTATCTCTGGACAAATTGTGAACTTTATCACTTGACACATTGGCACTTTCGCTTGACACATAAAACAAATAAACAAAAAGACTGATAATCATGTGTTTATAGTTGTCTGGGTTTCATTATAGAGTATATAGAAACCTAATAATTATAGTAATTCGACTAAAGTGAGTTGTAAAATCATGCACATGATTGATTAAGCACTGATCAGTATAAATACTCTCATATAGCAGAGTTTGCTACAGAAGGATAGAGGGGGAAGTTGAAATTTTCCCTCTCAAACCGAGTTCCCCCCTCCCCCACCCTCTCCAATTACAGTCGCCCTTCTCCATGTATCATGTATGCAGTGTTGAAATGCTGTAAATTACAAATAGATTAACAAAACAGAAAAATCATATCAAATTGACTCATAAATCATATATCTTATTTTCTCTTTCTGGAGTAGGGGGGGGGGAGTTGAGGGAAAAGTGGGAGGAAGACATGTGCATCGAAGTAATACTAGTTTAAATTGGTTGTGCTTCAAGAACTACACATGGGCACATTGGAGCATTCATCATGCAGCGTTCAGTATGGGAGAATTGAACGCTTGTGTGATTCAGAAATTCTTATACTCAATGTTACTATACCCACTTTCAGAACAAAATGGGTCATTATATTTAGCATGTGGGTGTTCAGGGTTCAGTTAGTGAGGCCAGGGGGTGCTCGCCCCCTTGAAGGCATTTTGCCCCCCCTTGAAATATTTTAAACTTTCGTAAGCAAAAAGCAAAGTTAAAATGTGAATGATGAACATGGAGTGCTTTAATTAGAGAAAATACCCACCACATATTTTTCAGTTCATAGTAGTCACACATATCTTAATGAAATTCTGTGAGATAGCTACTCCATGCTGAATATTTTCATTCTTATTTCTTTAATCTATTACAGTTAGCTCATTACTAATAAGCTTCCATGATGATTACCAACTCTACAATCAAGCGAGTAGCCCACATACCCCACCCACATGCCAACATTGGTCTATGCTATTATAGAACTTACCCGGTCTAAGTATTTGGGAATGAGTTCATTCATCAAATTTGATGATGCCACAACTGCTTCAGATGGCTTTATGACACAGCAATTGCCTAATAAAAAGGATGATAAGGTTGATGGTAATAATAATAATAATATGGCAGACTTTAACAAAAATGAAGGGAAAAAAAGGTGACTAGAACTACAATTCTAGAGTTTGTTTACTCATTCAAAAAAAAACAGAGGAGAGGAAGGGGGCGGATGGAAGGAAGGGTGTAGCCGGGATATATTTCGCGATAAGTGGAAAATGGTGCCTGCTAGATTTTGTCACCAACTTTCCAGAGACTATTATAGATTGCACTACAGTTACTTCGCATATAAAAACTGGGAACACCGCAATAGAAAGAAATAAGTCATGAGGACCTGAAGGGTGGCCGCACACCGCCTACGCAATTTTTTGTTGATGGTTGCTATGCACGATTACTACTTACAGGGGCTTCTCTACTATAACACAAGGACACAGTACCTGCCGAAGGAGCCGCTCACTAATTTTAGAGCTAATCTGGAGGAAATATCGGGGCCTGGTTATAAAACTTTGTAGCAATTTTTTGGAGCGGTGCGGTAAGTTGGAGCTCCGCAATTTGGTGCACTACTAGCCGAGCCGATACTCTACTGCAATACTAAGAGTTCTTATCCATTTCAATATTACTTAATGATATATTCGCATTTTTTTCTATTTATAAGATATTGAAAAATTCTCAACGTGGTGCAGTTCATTTTTTTTTGGTTTACCCGTGCTATAAAATTTTTGTGCGGTTCTCATTATTAGATTCCAAGAAAAACTGTTACAAAATTTGGAACTTTAATTCCACTCGCAATTCTTAAGAAATAGCCCCACCCCCATATCTCGTACTTACGAGTACGCGAGCAATTTTTTTTTCAATTAGTTTGTATTGGTTCTAAAAAGAGCCCGCCTATATCAAGAGTAAACAAACATCAATACAACAATAATAAGAGAGTCAGAAGAGAGAGCAGTTTATTGGAGATAGCCATAGGTGAAGGTATTAGATCTGCGCAGCTTGGGAAGTCTTCGCTCCGCAGAAATCGAGCCTGGTATATCCATCCGCTTGAGTTCAGGTGCGCAGAGTCCAGAGAACGGCTACAGGAGGAGAGGCAGCCTGGTGCACCTTGCTGCGTGAGCTCAGACGACGTATGGAGAGTTGCTGTAAACGGATATGAGACAACAAGAAGCTAAACTAAAACACTACAACTTCGCAAAGTATTGTACTTCGAAGGGTCTGGACAACTGCCTGTATCCATGTAGTCTCGCGCGCCATAACCTTGCCTTATCCTATAACCACTGGGGGGGGGAAAGGAAGGGTCTGGACAACTGCCTATACTCGATTCGTTCCAGTGGAATGTAATCATGACATCATACAACGCAATAAACCTATTACGCAATCATCTAACTCATATAGCGGTACTAAATTCGAAAGCTTGTCAACTCAGCGGTTTTGAATCGACAACTGCCTGTATCCATGTAGTCTCGCGCGCGCCATAACCTTGCCTTATCCTATAACCACTGGGGGGGGGGGGGGGGGGGGGAGGGAAAGGAAGGGTCTGGACAACTGCCTATACTCGATTCGTTCCAGTGGAATGTAATCATGACATCATACAACGCAATAAACCTATTACGCAATCATCTAACTCATAGCGGTACTAAATTCGAAAGCTTGTCAACTCAGCGGTTTTGAATCGACCAGTCAGGCAGTATAAAAAAATTACTTTAAAATGAATCTGTAGTTGGCAGCACACGTAGCGAGCGAGACACTTACAGGGGTAACACAATTGAAAATCGGGGATGTTTGTTGATTTATATTACATAAGACATTTTTGTACTTTGACCCTCGCGTTTTTGTGTTAGTCGGGGTAGGGTGGTAAGTCAATGCGCTCTTTGGCATGGTTATACGCCATACGCAACAGTGTTTACTTGAAAATGCATTGTCCACTAGACTAACCGCGAAGGTAAGTCTTGTGTAGGTGTATGTCCAGTTGTGTCAAAACATTGTGCTTTACAGCCACTATTTAGCTAAAGAATATCACAGAGAAAACGTTTAAATAGCGTGTATTGTTTTGTTGTTGTTTTTCCTTCAATTCAAACAGTTGCAGCGAGTTGTTACTATGGTACTGAAATCCCTTTACAGTGTATGCGTAATTTAAAAACTCGACCTTATTTTCAGTAGCTTCAGTGTTAGAATTCAAAATCATTCATATAAAAATAGTGTAGTCTTTAGGCTCGCTCGCCATTTGTGCTCAAGCACATCACTGGTTAGTTATATAGCCAGTTCCTTTTACCAAACATTCTCTGTCTTATTTCTTTCCGCCCACGCGCAAGTGAAAAATTTGCGTGCCGTAACCTAACCCATTCCATCTTTTCTATTTTTACTCCGAGAATAGTACGGCGAGACCAAAAAAGTGGTACGGCCATGGCCGTACCAGCCGCACCATAGGCGCCGGCCCTGCATAGCAGTTCGAGTTGGGACACTCATTTTAACCATGGTATGGATTGAATTGAAAGGATAGTGTGCTATAATGGAGGGTTCTCTTTGCGTGGCTACTTTTTAAAATTTGAATAAAAGGAACTAGAGATCAAAGGGCATGCCGGGATTCTCCTTTTTATACCCAGACCTCTGGAAAGAGTTTAGAATGTGGTAAACAAGGCCACAGATTTGGCGTACAGAGAATAGCATTGAACTATAAATGCTACCTCTACATTTAACATAATTTATATGACTGTTGAATTACAACCAAAAACATAAACAAAGTAAAACAACAACAAACTTCTGACATCTGATTAACTAAGACAACCATATGCAAGGACCACATGAAGAGGTGTTGGGGGGGAGGGGTCAAAATTTTAATGAAATTTAATACTTTAGGCTGAGAAACGCCTCCTGGCGGTTACATAGCCGCGCTAACATGTTGTGGTGTTTTAGTCACATGTGTAGTTTCACATGTGAGGCCCTTTCACGATCAGGTTTGATAATATGAAAATGTATGAATTCTATTCAGCAAGAGGTGAATTTTTTAAAGCAAGTAGAGACAAACTATATTATGCGCATGTACAGAGTAAAACTAAAACCTCAGATTTACCGTTAAATGCCTGTACAAGAACGGCCATATGCTCAATTTCTGTTGGTCTCAGAACTGGTACAAGGTTCAAACAGAGTGCACAGCTTATTCAACTTCTAGTTGTTGCATAGGTGTCCAGAAATGCGGTAAAATGTCCATCCCATCCCACAGTCCATTGGGATCGTGGGACAATCCATGGGATGTCCACCTTTCGAGTGTGTCCCTCTGTTTATCCCATTGGGGCATTCCACAAGATCTCCACCTGTTTCTCCTATGGATTCATGTGTATCCATTGTCTATCCCATCACACTGTGGACAGCACTCATTCTGAGCTTCAAAGCCCCACAAGATAATTGATTGGTAAGCATTTTAGCAGCCATATTAAAACAAAGTTTTAAAACTACCAGTGTTCTCATATCGATTTTTTTAAAGGGAGGAGACCCATAGCAACCGTTGGTAAGGCAGTGGGAAGTGTTAAGTGCTATCAACCACGAAAATCTACCACCCTCACCTGGCTCCGCACGCATCTCGCAAACATAACCACCACTTGATATATTAGCGAGCGTAGCGACAAAAATCTCGAGTCCCTAACCTTAGTAGCCTACTCGTGGTTTAGCTTTGACCAAGTTGTTGTTACAAAACCAGCTTCAACAGCAAACTATTATCATGCTTTCCAGGAAAAGGAAGAGGACTATTAGTGCAGCCATAGAAATGAGGAAAATGAAATGTGCTTTGAGAAGAAGTAAGAATTAAGTAATTAAATATAATATTGAAAAATTATATACATATGTATATAAATAAAATAATCGTGTATAGACATAAGATTGGAGATAGTCCCAGCAATAGGCAGGGCTTCCACTGATACTCTTGATGATCCTTCCTTTACTGGTCATGATGTCACGCCCTCTTTTCGGCAGGAGTCATCATGACAAAGCTTGGTCTTTGGAATCAGCATTACTCAGTGTTGTCATTTTTGTTGAATGGACAATTGCATGCAGACTATGTGAAACTGAGTGGATGGCTGGGGCTTTTGCCTTGTGGCAAGTCACAATGGCAGACAATAATTGACCGTTTGGAGTCCCATGTGACGCAGCTGGCAGAATAGTCCTGCAAATATGTGAGAGATTGTGTGGAGAAAAGGGGAAGAGATAAATGGGTAGCTTCATTTGATGGGTTCTATTTAACTAGGAGACACTACTCTAATAATTCATCGGCAACAATTCATGATTATTACGGAGGTGATGTTGCCTGCTTTACCCATCAAACCAAAACAGGTCCAGGACACAACTGGGAGGGAACATCAGGTGGAACTGAGGGGGACATGCTGGAGGAAGTGCTCAGCACAGTGAGTGCTGCAAATTTTGTTGTTAAAGAACTTATCGCTGATAAAGACTCAACCACAAATGCAATCTTTTGCAAGCACTTTCCTGAAGAGTCACCTACCGCTCCAACCATTGCACCTGTCCAGGCCTGCAAGTGACCTGGAGAAGCTACAGCCAGCCCCACCTTCTACTGCACTATTGTGGCTTAACCACATCACCTATTCATTCATTTCATCCCCTCTCTAACTGAACTGAGCATGCTCTGTAATCTTCCCTACCTCATGTTACCTTGTCTCTCTTACCAGTTTTGTTCTAATTCATTTTCCCACCAACTTCATCTTTGGTTTGTAAATTGTATCACCCCCTTCTCATTTCAGTTGTGTCATAGTATTGCTTGGCCTTTGCCTAATTATCTTATTAAACTAAGTGTGCTGTGGTGTCAAGGGGCATCGAGATAGTCTATTGAGTTATTGTTCTAGAAGCCTGGGAACTGCCTGTGGGTTTTACGCCCCAACAGTCACCACCGCTAGACAAGGCAATCCCATACTCCTAATACTGGGGGGGGGGGGGGGGGGGGGGGGGTTCACCGGACGGTGAGCTGTCATCAACCAGGTGGAGTGGGACGAATTGGTGAGCAGCTCTCTTGAGAATCTTCCCATGACATCTTATGTCCATCACACGCACGACAACGTGGATACACTGTCTCAATCCTCACGAGTGGTCATCTGCGATATCCAAAGGGCGTGTCATCTTTGAGAAAGACGTGTCACCTTCTCGGAAGTTGTGATGTCCTGACTGCCAGACGTCGCGGCGTTGTAGATACTGCAAGTACTTGGACTTCCATGCGACCCAGAAGTCATGCGCCAGTCTTTGGATCAGCTGCCAGCGGCGCAGGTTGGTGAGTTTCACTTGGCTGGCCAGATGAGAGGGTGGAGCAAGGATTGGACGTCCCACCAGGAAGTGTCCAGGTGTGAGTGTGAGGTGGCCGTCGGCATCAGACGAGTAAAGGGGAGTGAGGGGTCGGGAATTGAGTGTAGCTTCAACCTCAGTGAGAAGGGTGTACAACTCACGGAATTGAAGCGGGTGGGGAGATACAATCTTGTGGAGCAAGATCTTCGCAGTTGACTGAGGCTTCCCAAAGTCCTCCCATATGTGGTGTTCTGGGTGGGATGAACTTCCAGGAGGTGTCACCACAGAAGTAGGAGAGACTGTTGGCAGATCGTTCAAGCAAGGACTGGACATCCTGAACGTCATTGAAGGCTCCAACAAAATTCGTCCCGTTGTCCGACCGGATGACAGAGGGAGTCCCACGTCGGTCACAGAACCGTCGCAGTGTGGCAAGAAACTCCTCCGTACTCAGGTCAGCGCATAGCTCGAGGTGGACTGCTTTTGTGGCTGCACAGATAAAGACACACACATATGCTTTAATTAGGGTAGGTTTCCTCACATGACCTCTCCATATGAGAAAGGGCCCCACGAAGTCTAGCCCGGTTTCTGCGAAGAGTGGCAAAAGTGTGGTCCTGCTGGCAGGAAGAAGTCCCATCTGCTGAGTTGTTCCACGGCTGTAAGCTCTCTGGCAGGGTGGACACCGACGGCTGAGTCCCTTTAGATGTGGAGTTCGTTGACGTACAGTCTGACCAGGGTCGATTTGATGGAGAGTGGGATGACTGTTTTTGGTTGACTGTGAAGGCGGAAGTCTCGAATACGGGTGGTGAGAAGGAGGAGTCCATCTTCCGAGAGTGAGAAGTTGTATCCTGAGAATGGGTGTGACTTCTGAGGGTGCGAGTTCCGCTTTACAGCTTTGATGACCTCATTGAAGTGCTCGTTTTGGGCTAGCCGGAAGAAGTGTCTTCTGGTAGAGCGACATTCTTCCGAGGTGAGCCATGGAGAGAGTTGTCATTGAGTCTTGGTGAGACGGATGTTGGCGAGGAAATGCTTGATCCAGGCATATGTCCTCACTAGGCGAGTGAAGGACGAATATGCCTCCCAAAACTTGACTTGAGAGGGTGCTGCAGGTGCCAGGAGGGTGACAGCTTTGGTTTCCGGCAGCTCGGATGGTAATTTGAATTGTGGCGGAGGCCATTGCTCTTGTGTTTAGCGAAGCCAGGGCGGGCCTTTGGAGGTCTTGAGGTTAGAGCCTTTGCTGAGTATGTCGGCGGGGTTGGATGACGATGGCACGTGTCTCCAGCTGACTTCTGGTAAGAGTTCCTGGATGGCTGCTACTCTGGCCCACAAAGGTGTGAAGTGATGAAGGCAGTTTCCTCAGCCAGCAGAGGACGATGCTGGAATCGGTCCAGGCTGAAACTTCAGAGATGTCCAGGAGGTGTGAGCAGTAGTGTAAGAGCTTTGCACGAAGGTATACTTCGGTGAGCTCCGCCCTCGGAATTGTGAGTCCCTTGAGCGAAGCGACACGAGCCTTGGAGATCACTAAGGACGTGGAGATGGTGTTGTCATGGTGGACGGACTGAATGTATACTGTTGCGCCGTAGGCTTCCTTGGATGCGTCTGAAAATCCATGTAGAGAGGCGTGGACAACAGAGGCCAGATGAGTGACATATTTCCGGGGAATCGAGGTTGATGTCAATTCCAGGAGTTGGTCAGTCCAGGATTTCCATTCCTCTATGATGTCTTCCGGTAGCTGTTCGTCCCAGGAAACATGGAGTTACCAGAGTCGTCGGAGGAGGAGCTTGGCCAGGATGGTGATGGGTGAAAAAAGTCCCAAAACATCAAAGACTTTACCCACGACAGAGGCGATAGATTTCTTTGTCACCTTGGCTGGAATGACGTCAGGAGTGGAGACGTGAAAGGTGTTCGTGATTATACTCCAATGAATTCCCAGAGTTTTGAGAGAGGTTTCCGGGTTTCTATCTTGATGAGATGATCTGGGATGGTGGCACGTAAGCTCTCGTCATTGGTCCTCCACTTTCTGAGGGTCATCTGTGCCATTTGGAGGAGATTGCATAGCTGTTGTCTCAGGTAAACTGCGTCTTCTAACGTGTTAGTTCCAGAAGTCGTCTACATAGACAATTTCTTTTTTTCTTTGATCGCATGACTGGCTTCCGGAATGTTTGTAAGCCAAATCACGTATCACCTGGGTGGCTAAGAATGGTGAGCATCTGACGCCAAATGTCACTCTTCTCATACGGCAGTCAACTAATTTCCCGAGGGTGTCAAGCGATGCAGATCACGTTCCTTGGGGTTGAGCTCGATCTCACAGAACATCTTAGAGATGTTTGCGGAATAGGCGATGTTGTACTTCCGGAATCTCAGCAGGATGTCGGTGAGTAGAGGATATAGACTAGGGCCACGTTCGAAGGCGTCGTTCGGAGATGCTCCAGACAATGATAGTGCAAATGCGTCGAAGACTGGTCTGACTTTCGTCGTTGTGGAGGCACTCTTTAAGACGCCATGAACTGGCAGATAGTAGTGATCTTGAGGGAGTTTATCGGCAGGGATGATTTCGGCGTGACCGAGAGTCAGGTACTCCTGGAGGGCAGATCCACTTTCCCTTTTCGTTGGAATGAACATTCATTCCTGAACCTTTGCACTGCGAGCATCCTGGATGTCCCGATCTCAGGAGGAGCGGCGATCCGAGGGAGACATACCACGTATCTTCCATCTGGTTTGACCGAGTGAGTATCCTGGAAGTGTGAGATGCAGTCGTTGTCCATCGGTGTGAGATTGGTGAATTCCGGAGTCTTTTCCAATTCCCAAAGACGTTCAATGTCCGGAGTGAGCGATTCGTCTGGCGCGCCAATCTCAATAGTGGCCGAAGTTGGAGGAGTGTAGTCCATAGGTCCAGCCACCGACCACCCAAAGAGAGTTGGCAATGCAGCAATGTTGGATGCTAGATGGTACCGAAGAGATCCATAAATGCAACGACCATAATCGAGGCTTTCAATCAGTATGTCTAGCGGTCCACCGAAGTCCGGATTCGCCAGAGCTAAGTCCTTTAGATGCAGTACAGCGGCGATCTCTTCCTTCCGGTTGGGTGGAAAGGCGTGAGGCAACTGTGGAATGATGGAGAGCTTCACATTGATGGTGTGTTCCAGGTCGTGGAGAGAACAGAGTGTCACGGAGGCTAAATGTCTACTGATACACCTTCACCATATGCACCAGAGAGATTGAGGCATTGATGGTGCCTTTTCAACCTCAGCTGGATGGCTAAGGCTTCAGTTATCAGAGACGAAGAGGAGCCAGTGTCGAAGGCAACTCTCGCCAAGCAGTCACGATTGACCGCTTTCACGAGTGCTGTGTGGAGAAACGCAAGTACTGGAGGAGCTTCCTTTGACACCTTGGTTTTAGGCGGATGTTGAGTTGAGATGAGGGAACGAGCTGGTGGTTGCGAAGTAGTGGGCGTGTCCTCAACATGAAGGGAGGTGTGGTGCCTGCCACTGCACCTTTTGCAGTTGTAAGAAGACATACAGATTTGTTGTTGGTGGGTCATACTTAGGCAGTTGCTACAAGCCTTCTTAGACTTCACGAACTTTTTCCGGCGGTTGACGAGATAGGCTGGGTATCCATTTAGTCGGTGGACTTCATTGCAGAGTGGGCAGTTCCGACCGGTGGAAGTTGTGGTCGATGACGTAGGTCGAATAGCTGGTGACGTAGCAGTAGTTCAGCGAGGAGTTGATTTGGGCAATAGACTGAAGCTGGAGCGGGCGTGCTCCAGAGGTTGAGTGTAGGCGAATAAGTCCTCCAGATTAGGGACCCTGGCGAGGGTGGAGATATGCTTGGTCCATTCGTCACGCATGCGAGGTGTAAAGTCCTCACAGGCAAGTGCAGTCAGGTAATGTGACAGATTATCACATCCGCATTCCTGCATAACCTTAAAGGGATTGAGGAAACGTTCACGGAGTTTGATGAAGCTTTCTTCAGTGAAGTCCACGGGTCCGCGCTCCAAGGTATGATGTACTAGGATTGGGAAGACCTTCTTGGGAGAGCCGTATTTCTTCACTAGAGCTTCCATTGCCTGTGTATAGCCGTCGTCATGGGTAGTATATGATTGCACAATTCGTTGGGCATCGGGGATCCTCATCGACTTGAGTAGGATGCAGGCCTTCTCATGTTGTGTGAAGTCCCTTCCCCGACTGTCCATAGCTGAGGTGAACAGCCGGTGGAAGTGACTCCACTCAGTGGACTAGCCATTGAAATCTGGCAGCTCCATCTTAATCTTGGGGCCGTTTGAGTGTGATGGGATGACAGCAGGCGTAGGAGTGGGTGTTGATTCGGCTTCCGCGACTTTACTTCAATGACGATCTTTCCTGAAGGTGGTGATTTGTTCCACGAGTTTCTTCTGGCAGCATGAGACTTCCGTATGAAGAGGTGTGATTTCCTCAATGGAGACGGTGAGAATCTGGTTCATCAGGTCCTTGAAGGATTCTCGTATGGTAAGGCTTTCACTTTCGAACTCGGGTGACTCCGTGCTCACGGTTTCTGTGAACATGGAATACTCGGTCTGTAGTTGCTTGAACCTGATGTAGTAGTTGATACAGCCTCTGAATCCTCGAGCTGGCGTAGGAGTTCCTGACGCTCTTCTACTATGTCTGGGGCGGAGTCTTCTTCTTCCCGAATGTTGGCTGGAGCTGCACCTCCTTCTTCCAGTAGCTCTTGAAAACGCCTCTATATAGCCTCGTGGAGACTCATGTCTTTCTTGAGTTTAGTGATGAGGTTGTCCACGGTGGTAAGTGGTACATTCTCTAGTCCTTTTGCTTTCAGCTCAACGAGCTTAAGCTTGGCCTTGGTAATCTGACCGCGGTGTGATGAGCGTTTGTCCTTGGCGACGTCCAAACTCTTGACTTCTCAAAAGTCAAGGAGTGATTCCATCGTGAATGGGTACTTAGAAGAGAATTGCAGAAGTCCTAAACGTTGAGGTGTCCAATAGCGTTTAACACTTCGAGAGGTGTTAATGGGTTGTTTGTCCTCGGAGGTCAGAGCAAACAATTGACCTGTAGACTTTTCCCGGGAGCAGATGGAATCTGCTGAGTAGTTAGTCCGTAGTTTTGCTAATGACCTTTCTCACGAACAGGTAAACGCCTGCTGAGAGATCAGTCTTCGCTGATGAGTGAAGTCTGGAAGTAGACTCGCTGACTTCTTGACCCCGCTTTAGGCAGCTCACTGAAAGTAGTTTCAGGTGGAGCAAGCGCGTCGAGTGTGCCTTCGATATACACACAATAGATGTAGAGCCAGTCGCTGACCCTTCTCACCGAAAAATGAATCTGACTTGAAGGACCAATGTTCAGGGAGTGTAAGGCCCTGAGCTGATTGGTAGGTGGAGTCAAGAGTGTGTGGCTGAGTGAGCCACGCCCGAAGGACCAGATGCTGAGAGCCTAATAGCGGATGAGAATGCTAGCCTTTCGCGTAACTGAGAGGTTTACTACTTAACTAGCCCCAAATCCCGCACTCCTATCCTTAACAGTATAGGTTTAGGTAATCCCAACAACTAAGAACATTGCGATAATACAACTTAAATGGGATGACGACCAGTGATAATGCATTGGGTAAAGTACCGGCTATGAATATCATTTGTGACAGGTAAGGTGGCTATGTTCATTGTGACAGGTAAGGTGGCTATGTTTAGGAGGTAATCTCGGATCCCTGTTAAGACCCCGAACAGCCTGAACAACAATAAGGTAATAAACAGCAATAATGTAATAATTTATAGTAGTGACAATTAATAATAACATTAATAGTAGTAGTAGTAGTACAATAATAATTCATTTCATCATACCCACTTATTCAGTTGGATGAAGATGATACACCCTTCAAGGGCAAGCACTTTTTTTAACTGCAAAGCTCAGGCTAACAGCTTTAGAGCATTGCTAGATACAATGGCGGCATCTCCTCAGGACTATGTATCTGACCATGGTCGACTCATGACTAATGCTGTGGAAGGTTTTCATGGCCTAGTTCTAATGTACTGGGGCAAAAAGACGGATCTGGGCCACAAGCACTATGTGTGCAAAACCAACATGGCCATTTGCCACAAGGTATTTATAATGGTTCCATAATCACAAAATAATATGACAGTAATGATGCAAGTATTAAGTATATAGTAATGGAGAAAGTAGGTGTGATTTCTGCGTGTGAACATGGTTATATAATTATAACATACCCCCCTAATTCCGAACTTACTATCTGAATTAATTTTGTATTAGAACTTGGGTCCGGTGTGGAGAGTTTTCTGCCTGGTGTCAATGGGAATCGATATGCCTGCAGATGCTGTGAGAGCTATTCTAAAGGAGCAGTCAGACTGAGAGAAGAAGCGACAAGGCTTCATGCAAAGAAAATCTTCACAAACGGTATACAACTCCCATACATCTTGATTATTTGTATTTTGTTAATGGTCTTCATATTTTCAGGAACCTGCAGAAAAAGGCTAGGTGAGAGAGAGAAGTCCTACATGGAATAAATTCGGGGCTTAGGAAATATTACTGGTGATTACGTTGGGGATGGACAGGGGGATTGTGTTTCTATGGTAAATGTACCAAATAAAACAGAACCAACTATTATGAAGGTAATAAATTTAAATTAAAAAAAATTTTTTTTCGATAAAAAAAGAAAACAAAACAACTTATTATAAAGCTTCTAGGGATGTCTCATCAGCAGAGTCAGGCTCTGCTCCTCCACTGTTTGATGATGAAGATGACCTCTATGATCCTCTGGATTCTTTGAACTGCTCTGTACCAGACATTGAGCCTTCATCATTGCATCCTGACCACTCATCTGTTTTCTTGTCACCACGCCATTCCGACCCCACTTTTCTTTCCCCTTCCGATACTGTGTCTGTTGCCTGCCGACGGAACAGCATCATCTGTGTAAAGGAAAGGAAGATGTCAAGAAAGCCATCACCAGCAAGGACGAAACGACTTACCTCAACTGAGCAGTTTGACTAGTTTTAGCCCAGGGGGACTTTTCAGTTTCGTCACACCCTTCTAAAAGAATTAGAAGTACAGACATCAATTATTAATTATTATTTTTTATTTTTAGTCATCTCTTTTAAATTAAGTATCATCTATACAAGTAATAAACATCTTTACTTTGTTCTTATGTCCAGTGTTATCAAAATCTATCTGAATATGCAATATAATCATCCCAACTCAGCTAAAACCACTAAAAAAATACTCTAGTGGACAATAGTAAAAACAGACATTACAAAGATAAATAAAATTAGTACGTGCTGACACGAATAAGAATGACTCTAGAGCATGTGGGCACTAATAACAATGACTCTAGTACATGCGGGTACTAAAAAGAATAACTCTAGTACATGCAGGCACTAAAAAGAATGACTCTAGTATGTGTACACACTAATAAAAACCCACAAGCCCACCTCAGAACCACTCAGATAGCCTCGAAGGACAAAATTTTGCGACCGGAAGTGAAACAGGAAGTGACATCATGTGACATGCCCACCCGTAAAGAAATAATTTGGCCTCAAGGACTTCGCCCATACCTCCAAAGATCACCTGATTAGTAAATTATTTCATCGAGTATCGTAATTTCCTTACAACAACAGCTACTACAATCAAACTGACACTAGCAAACACTAAACTTAATCAAACATACTACAACTGACAGACACTAGTATGTGTTGACACTAATACGAATAAATCTAGTATGTGATAACACTAATAAGAATGACTCTAGTACGATGTAATCACTATGTGCATGCATGGTGTTAGCACTATGTGCGTGCACAGTAATAGTACTAGTGCGTGCAGTGTTTGGTGTTAGCACTATGTGCGTGCAGTGTTAGTACTATGTGTGTGCACAGTGCTAGCACTATGTGCGTGCAGTGTTAGCACTATGTGTATGCACAGTAATAGTACATGTGCATGCACAGTGCTAGCACTATGTGTGTGCACAATGTTAGTACTATGTGCGTGCACAGTATTATGTGTGTGCACAGTGTTAGCACTTCGTGTGCAGTACTACTTCGTGAATGCATTGTTAGTATTAGTATGTGTATGTACAATGATAACAGTAATGCATGCCTAGAGACTTACCATTATTCTCTTCTCCAATCAAGAACACCAGAACCTCAGTACAGATAGCAGCAGCCCAAGCACCATAAAAATCTACGAAATGGAAAGAAAAGGTTACTAGCAACTACAGCAACAAAAAGTAGACAATCTAACTAGTTAACAATTACCTTTCTTCTTTATTACATTTCAGGAACACCAGATCCCCAGTTGTCATAGCATATTGCAGCACTAGTATCATCAAAGCTAAAAAGAAAGAGAGGGGAAAAAAGAACAAGTATTATAAGGGCTACCTACAACTACAACGAGAATAGGAAACTAGATAGCTAAAAAATCACCACCCAGTCTTCAGCACAGCAAGATACTAACTAACTATCCTCTTAGAAAGACAAGCTCACTAACCTTTTTTCTACTGGCAGTGTTGTTGAGAGACCAACTCCTCGTTGATGTTTCTGCACCATAGGTGCCAACTGTCCCGGATCATCCGAGACAGTCCCGGATTTATCACTTTGTCACGGAGTCCCGGAAATTGCACAATAGCTCTATGGTTTGTCCCCGAAACTGCAGGCTAGTGAAGTAGTAGGCCTTTGGGTATTTACTTATAGCTGTGCTAGCCAGCTGGCTGTCTAGACCTAATCAAAGCTACTAGTAACCACACTAACTATAAACATGCCACAAGTAAAAGGCTAAAGCTAGCTGCTACAGCCAAATTTCTGTAACTAGCTTTTATTTGCATGCATGAGTCATAATGACATGCACAAAACAATAATGCAAATCACACTTCAATCATGTGACTTGACTTCAGTTACTCATCATATACGCACTAGTTTGAGCTGGTCATGTCTGAAGGTCTTTCTCCACCAAAAAAGCAGAAATTGAAAAGGCAGTGTCACTTAGATAGAAAGTGGGTAGAAGAATTTCAAGGAATAGGTAGAAGTTCAAAAGGTTGAAGAACAGCTATTGTAATTTTAAACTTTTGCATAGATGACATCATTAAAAATTATGTCATTGCGGGCGTGTTATTTGGGTGTGGCCAGGGTGTGGTTTTTGTCCCTGAAATAGATTCTGGAAAGTTGGCACCTATATGCTACACAATGCGTGTGGTAAAACCTATAGTATGTGGAGAGTGCGGTAGAATATGGAATCATTGCTGCCATGCCTTAGCAACGACTAAGAGGCAAAAATCTTGATTTTATTGAAAAGTTTATAGCTTGCGTAATGGAGAGATGTATAGTGTATTATTTCGGGAACGGTTAGAGCGTGGAGTTTCAAACTTGGAGGATTATATTTTCAGACGTAGGTGTGGGGCCGTCCTAAGGAATGCATTAGAACTTTAATTGACTGTTCATCATCATTTATCTGTTTATTGTTTTTCATCTGTTTTGTGTTCTTACAGTCTTCTGTCTGTATTGTGTGGAATGTGCGTGTGATCATGTTAGAGTGCCATGTGCTCACCCAATGGGCATGCTCACACTGTTTTTCTATTTGTTTCCCACCGGGCTTGCCTGGGTTGTATATATTCTGCATAGTTGCCAAGTTTATGAAACTAATTTTAGGTACAGGTAAAACCACACCCATCTTAGTGAGCCACACCCAAAATCATACCCATTTTAGTAAGCCATCAACAGACCAAATTTCTTTCAGTTCCAATTTAAAAAAAAATATTAATTATTGGTAGTGAGGACTTTGTGTGTAGCTTTTGTTACAGTTAGTAAGCAGTTGATTTAAACAGTTAAACTGGAAAAGCGTTAAGGGTGCCCTGCCACCAGAAACCGAGGCCCGTAACCGCAAATTGACTGTTTTTGCTATGTCTTTATATTGCTTGTTCTGTGTACTGTGGGCTTACTTTGTTGTTACAGATGGAATGAGCACCAACAGAGGACTCCAGCAAGCCAAATTTGAAGAATGAAGACCTGATACAGCTCTGCACACCACTACTATTTGGTGTTATCGAAGCGGCTGAAGGAACAAGCGTGCTCTTTTTTTTTCTTCCAGATGTAGCTAGCGGGCTTCTTCGCAACATTACAGAGCCATATTTCTAATAAATATCTATATTCTTTCTTTGTAAATAGTAAAATTTTCGTGCCGTTTTACTCCTGCGTTATTCGAAAAAAATCTCTTTGTAACTTTATTCTAAGGGGGGTATGCTGCTTGTGCGCAAAATTTGGATTCAATTCAATGATCAATTCCACGAAATATCGATTTATATTTTCAAGTTGACTACTGATTCGCTATTTTACCCCGCCCCATAACGTTGAGCTCCTCGGACGCACTAATCAATTGACTATAGTATGTCCAAGTTGAGTTGGCACGACCGCAAGCGCGGTAATTGAGGAATGCATTTAGTACTTTACCGGAAGCAATTTAGTCATGTGAATCCAAGTCAATTAAGCGCGCAAACGTCAACGTTGCACGTGAAAAAGGGGCGGTAGCGCAGGTGCGCATTAATACTGTAACTATTGAAAGAAAGAAATTTAGTGAAGTTTATGGAGTTTTTCGGGCGCTGTACAGCTCATCTCGTCTGTTTTCAATGATATTTATGTTTCTTATGCGCAGATAATGTACAGCAGATGGAAAACGCAAACTGGTGGGAGTTCTTCTAAAGAGACAGGATTAAAATCAGTGGATTCTACCTACTGTGTCCCAACAAATATTCTGATGTTCACAGGATTCAGCAGTACAGCACTGTAAACTTGTAGCTAAAGTTACTAGACTTTCATGTTAAATAAAATTATCAATTCTTTCATTTATTTATAATAAGGTATATGAAAATTGATGAAATGATAGAATTTAAGTAGTACACATTCAAAAAATAGTTGTGATCCGAGTTGAAGGTGGAGTTCTGCCTGAGTTGGTCCTAATTCTTACAATAAACGGCATCTATAATAGTGAAGAAAAGGAATTGGCATAAACACGGCTTTGACAAGCACACAATTTAACGGCAAACAGCGTAAGTGTGGCTGTATTACAAGTTGCTAGCTAAATGATAGCTATATCACTGAAATAATATTGGCTATATGGCATTTGTTATTGAACAGGTAGACAAATAATCTTACCAACATCCTATCAGGTGGTCCTGTACCCTCCGCAACAACAGAACACTCCGTCTATCCTGTTTCCACACTCGCAACCTAAGCTAATCGTGATATAAAGCTAGAAACACAGCAATCTGAGAAGAAGCCGCTCATTGTTTACAAAATTCTTAATGAAGACAGTCCGCGTGATAAATTGAGCCATACCGCGTGACTAAAAGCGGGCGCGTTTTGAGCGGGAAACCTGTGGTTTTTTCTATTCCCGTAGACTTTTGTATTGAGTTTTGGAATAGCACTTTCTCTCCGGTTTTGGAGTTTACTGAGGGAATATTTTTAACCGCTTCGGCGCGAGCTTTCCAATGGTGCAAACCCCGGATGCGTAGCTGCTTCCGTTCTAAAGTTATTCAAGTTTTTCTTGCGGCCAACTCAACTTGGACATACAAGAGCTCATTTGTAAACAATAAATAAAAAATACTAGAAAATGCTCGTGTAGCATTGGTTGGGCGAGCGAGGTTCTGGGGAAATGTTGACACTTTCAATTGCATTGGGGTCGTTTGGCGCACGCATGAGCCATACGCGCAAATGGAATGCGCTCGCGTTTAAAAGACCACGTATTTAGGATGCGCAAATGGAAACGACGTATCGCGTTTTAACAAGAGAAGTTCTGGAATGCGCACGCGCGTTTAAAGGACTACGTGACGTATTCAGGATTTCCATAGACTACATCTTAGAGTTGCTCGCTCGCTTCGCTCGCTCGCCAACAATAATGAGCCTTGAGATTGCCGTTGTAACTTTGGAAAAGGTTAGTCTGGGAGCAGAAGTGACGGCGTATTTCCAATGTTGCTTGGAGTTGGTTGCTCATTAGTGAGAGCGGGGTAGTTCTGCACAAATTTCAGACTTGTAGGTGATAGGGCTGGCGAATATAGCGGTAGCAATCCCGACAGAAAGAACTGAAGTGATGATGATGGAGTCTATACCAGCCAAGTCTGAATACAATGTTGGTGGAATAGTAGTAGCTGGTACCATTCAGGATGGAGTTGGTCACCGTTTAGACCGAGTTTTAAGCTGCTCTAATGGCTTCACAAGTAGAGCCTCATTCTGTCCCCTGAAAGTATAATAGAAGGATGTTATTTGAGGTGACTGCTTCAGACTAGTATTCTATTTAAATCACGTGAAAAAAACAGATGTTTAGAGAACCCCCCAAAACATACGCGATTATAAGCATAGATAGAGTAGCCGGCAGATATTACTATGCCCCCACAAACCAGCACCCCTGTAACCAGGCTCTACAGTTATACAGTTATAGCTCGGGACCCGTTCGTCCTCCTGCTTCGCGGTAACCTGTAGATTTTTTTTGGCTGCCAAAGTTAATTGGTCCGCGTAGAAATTCAGAGCTGGCCACGCAACGCGTGAATGGATTGCAGAGCTAGCTGGCAGCTCAGGTACAACAATAGGCTAAGTAGTAATTCCGGTGCAACAATAGGCTAAGTAGTAATTCCGGTGCGGTACGTTGCAGATCTGATTATTCCGGTACTGCACCGGATGTTCCGGTACACTTGGCAACTATGATTCTGGCCTTGAGCAAACCCATTTTTAGTCACTGCTCAGTTTGTGCTCCACTGCACTATTCTGTCACCTTTATTACTTTCAATATAATTAGTTATTCCTCAAGCAACCTTCTACCCTAACTCGGGGATTAGGTAGAGGGGCTAGTTAGAGTATTAGGAACAGATCAGTGGCCACTCCGGAGTAGTAACTCTGGTGGCAGCGTACCAAACCCTTCCAAGTCCAGGAGCTTCTGCGATAGAGGGAAGTTTCCTGGGCAACATTGTGTGCTTCTGAGGCCGGGCATTGAAAGGGACCGACTTGCAGACCCACAAATTGGCGGCAGCGGTGGTGGCTCACTGTTAACCAGTTCCAGCCATCCTACCCAAGTCTTTGAAGTGACGAAAAAGCCACGTCTGCCAAGTGTTTTGGGAGAACATTGGAATTAGAGTGTGGTAACAGTTGTATCGTACAGAACATTGGAACTTTGAACTGTCTTTTTGAGTGTGTATTATCTCTCTGTTCCTCACGTTGAATTTTGTAAATTATTATTTTTATTTATTTATTTCTTGTGCAGGCATTCAGCGGACCTGGTAACACTGAACAGCTGCCCTGGTGTCTGTTGTGACAACGCATGGACAAAGGCAAGAAACTCGAGGAACCTCAAACATCAAGTAATTCTTACTACCTACGATCTTCTATCTCATCTGCACCTGGAATATCCCCATTGAGAATAGAAAGTAGGAGAGACAGTTGTGGGAGTAACTCAGATAGTGAATCTACAATCTCGGTAAATCATTCAATCGATAGTTTAGGGACGGAACAAGCCATGTCCGATCAACCTCCAACCTGGTTAGCTGATCTGCTGCAAGCCCAGGCCACTCAGTTTCGACAGGCTCAGATGGCTATGCAAGAGCAGAATGGCAGACTTTTGGAGGTGCTGTCTATCAAAACTAAAGAAGAAGAACGAGAGAGGAAAGATACTCAAGAAAAGTTACAGCAGGAGAGGTTGGAAGCTGAGAGAAGAGAGAGAGAATGGAAGGAGTTAGAGCAGATGAGACGGAATGATGAAGAGAAACGAGAGCGAGAAAGGATAGAAAGACAGGAGGAACGAGATAGAGAGAAGGCAATCGAGAGGAGAATAGAAAAATTCCCTAATATGAAAGAGGGTGAAAATGTGGAATTGTACCTGCAGTCATTTGAAAATGAACTGGAGCAGGCAGGTGTTGCTAAAGAGAAGTGGAAGTCTCTGGTTACTGTTAGACTAACGCCTAAGGTCAAGCAGTTTGTAGGTGATCTACAGAAGGATTCTAAGGCTGGCTACACGGAAATCAAAACACGAATTCTGATAAAGGCTGGTATCACACCTGCAGAAGCAGGTCAGCAGTTATTCAACTCCACAATTGATGGCATGCGGGGTAAGTCATCGGGAGAGTACTTGCAACACTTGGAGCGACTGTTAAACAGGATTTTTGATGGTGCGGAAGATGAGAGAGACAGAATGGCGATGTTGATGCTTGCTAAGATTAGGTCAATTGTTGGGGATGACTTCAAGCTACATCTTAGCAATCGCAAGATCAGAACAATGGAGGATCTTAGTAGTGCTTTGGAAGCATGGGAGATAGCCAGAGGCAAGCTCCACCATGAAGATGGTTACAAGCATCGGAGATATGTCCCACTCACATGCCACAAGTGTCACAAGGTTGGGCACAGAGCCTTCCAATGTCGGTCTGGTGCAACTGATCCTGTCCAGCAACAGCCCCAGGTTGGTTTGCATAACCGTGAACCATTCCTGCCCAAATGTTATACTTGCGGGATTCTGGGTCACAAGAGTCCAGACTGCCCCAATAAAAACACTCCATCCCAGCAACAGAAGAATGGCGAGAAAAGTGTTCCTACTCAGAAGAGGGACAAGCATGTCAAGTCTCAAGCTGAAGTGTCTTTGATAGATGACAAGACGGTCAACATGCTAGAAGCCACTCTGTTCGGCCAGCAACTTCCATGTCTCCTGGACTCAGGTGCAATGATGACTGTGGTCCCTATGGAGCTTGTCCCCCCATCTGCATACACTGGTAACAAGGTGCAGTTACGTGGGTTTGATGGGAGTGTGAGGGAAGTAAATACAGCACAGGTCACTTTAAACATTGGAGGGAAGGATTGGTCGGGAGTAGTAGCTTTAGTGGAAGGTACTAAGTTAGATGGCAAAGGCTTGTTTGCAGTGAATTATGTGAATGATGCAGATTGGGAGATGGTGACAGAGTTTCGAAGGAATGAATTGCCTAAACAAGTTAGTGTGGTAGAAACGAGGAGCATGGTAAGAGAAAGGGAAGTATCTGAGAAGGATGAGGAACTTGTGATGAGTGAAGAGAAAGCAGGAACTAGTGCATGTTTGTTGTCAAATGTTGAGCATGATGATGATTCAGATAGTGATGAAGAACTTGAGATATCAGACAGCATGAGTGGGTGTAGTGAGGAAGATGCAGAATGTGAAGAGGTAGTAGTGCAGGATGAGGTATTGGACTTGGATTTGCCGTGCTTGGTTAAGGGAAATAGTAGGGAAGAATTTGTGAAAGAAGTTGAGAAGGATGAGAGTTTGAAAGTGTGCAGATCATTAGCAGACAAGGGGGAACGAGGATATAAGTGGGATAACGGTGTGTTAATACAATGTATCCACAAGTATTCCCTAGGGCAATTGGAACTAATAGTTGTGCCCACTAGCAGGAGGACTCTCTTACTCAAGCATGCTCATGACAATTTGGGGCACTTAGGCTATAAGAAAGTACTAGTCACCCTTAAAAATAACTTTACTTGGCCTGGGATGTATGGTGACACTAAGAGATATGTGGAATCATGTATAACTTGCCAGAGGGGAAACAAGAGAGGAAGTCCTAAAGCTCCTATGGTGCAGAGACCCATTGTGAGCTGACCATTTGAGGTGATAGCTCTGGACTTAGTAGGGCCACTACCCAAGGGCAGAGGAGGAGCCAGGTATCTATTGACTGCAGCGTGCATGGCTACCAGGTGGCCTGAGGCCGTTCCTCTGCTATCCATAACATCCAAGAGTGTTGCTGAGGCCGCTATGGACATTTTCAGTAGAATGGGCTTGCCCTTAAGCATTCTTACTGATAGGGGGACTCAATTCACATCTGCTTTATGTGCTCAACTTACTAGTTTGTTGCAGATAGACCACTTCAAGACCACAGCTTACCACCCGCAGTCTAACGGAGTATTGGAGCGTCTTCACGCCACTTTGGAGGCGATGTTGGGGAAGGCACACTCCATGGGACTGGACTGGGTGAAGCAGGTTCCTTTCGCTCTGTTTGCGCTGAGGCAGGCTCCGTGCAGGACTACTGGCTACAGTCCTTATCAGCTCATCTATGGTAACAATGTGAGGACACCACTTGACATCCTGTATGAAGGCTGGAGGAACAGGAAGGTGAGGGGATTGAATGTGGATGAGTGGGTGGAAAATCTGTGCAGTAGGTTAGAGGTAATGCGAGAGGCAGCAGTAGAGAAGAGTTTAGTGGAGAGTGAGAAGAGAAAAGAAAGGTATGATAGAGGGAGTAGTGAGAGATCATTCAGAGTAGGTGATAGTGTTTTGGCGAGGATTCCCGGCATGATTGCCAAGCTGCAGGACAGCTGGGCAGGACCTTATGTAATCTTAGATAAGCTGAATTCAGTTAATTATAGAATTGCTGAGAAGGACTCCAAGTGTAAAGGTCGGGTAGTACATGTCAACAACCTAAAGGCTTATCAGGAAAGAGAATTGGAGGTGTGTAGTTTGACTGTTGTAGCGGACGAGAAGGATGTGGTAGAAAGTGGTGCGGTTTTGAAAATTGAGGAATGTGAAGGATATTCAAAGAAAGATTTAGATGCTGTGCTTGAGGAGTTCAATGATATCTTGTCAGAAGAACCAGGGAGGACCAATGTGGTGAAAGCAGATATAATATTGCGACCAGATACCCCTGTAATTTCTCAATGCCCCTATCGTTTGCCCGATAGATTGAAGGAACCAGTTAAAAAAGAATTAGATGGGTTGTTGGAGAAAGAGATCGTGGAGCCATCTGATAGTCAGTGGGCATCGCCTCTAGTTCCAGTGGTTAAGTCCAATGGTAGTGTACGACTTAGTGTCGATTTTAGAAAGTTGAATGAGGCCACCCCACAGCTCCAGACCTATATCCCACAGTTAGATGATATTTTAGAACGAGTGGGACAATGCTGTGTCCTGTCGAAACTGGATTTGTGTAAGGGTTTCCACCAGGTGGAAATGGAGGAGTCGGCTAAGGATTTCACAACATTTGTGTGTCCATTTGGCAGATTTAGATACAGAACTATGCCTTTTGGGTTACGTAATGCGCCGGCCATCTTTCAAGCATTAATGGAGAAGGTGTTGGCTGGTTGTGTGGAATACTGTTCAGTTTATATTGATGATGTATTGGTTTTTTCAAATTCTTGGACTGAACACTTACACCATGTGAAGGAGGTGTTGTTGGCGTTAAGGAAGGCGGGGTTGACGGCAAAGCCTTCCAAGTGTGAGTGGGGGAAGTCGCATTTGGACTACCTGGGACATAGAGTGGGTAGTGGCCAGGTAGCTGTTCCTGAATCACGAGTGGAGGCAATTGAGTCTTATCGGCAACCTGTGACCCGGAGAGTCCTGAGAGCTTTCATTGGAACCGTGGGGTACTATCGACGATTTATTCGGGATTTTGCCAAGTTTCATGCTATCCTCTCTCCTTCAACCTCTGGCAAGGCACCGGGCACTGTTCAGTGGACGCCGGAGATGTTGAATGCCTTTCACTGTCTTCGTCATGGATTAAGTGAGTATGTTGTATTAAATGTTCCTAGTGTGTCAGACTCATTCCAGCTCCACACTGATGCCTCTGGTGTCGGAGTGGGTGCTGTGTTACATGTTATTCGCAGTGGCAGTGTTCTACCTGTAGGTTTCTACAGTCGCAAGCTCAAGGGAGCAGAACTACGATACTCTGCCACAGAGCTGGAAGCGTTGGCCATGGTGGAGTCTATTCGTAATTTTGATCATTTCCTCTATGGAGCCCAGTTCGAGGTTCTGACTGACCACAAACCTTTGACCTCTCTTCTCTCGTCAAAGAAACTTAACAGAAGACTCCAGGGTATGGCCTTGTGCCTTATGCCGTATGCTGCATCTATTGTCTATCGGAGAGGTTTGGAGAATTCCAATGCAGATGGTCTCAGCCGTCAAGCATGGTCAGTGTTGGACGAAGTGGACGACCCCAGTACTGTGACTGACAGCCGAGACACCCGGCTCCCAGTCTGAGCATGGGGGGTTGTGGGGCCGTCCTAAGGAATGCATTAGAACTTTAATTGACTGTTCATCATCATTTATCTGTTTATTGTTTTTCATCTGTTTTGTGTTCTTACAGTCTTCTGTCTGTATTGTGTGGAATGTGCGTGTGATCATGTTAGAGTGCCATGTGCTCACCCAATGGGCATGCTCACACTGTTTTTCTATTTGTTTCCCACCGGGCTTGCCTGGGTTGTATATATTCTGGCCTTGAGCAAACCCATTTTTAGTCACTGCTCAGTTTGTGCTCCACTGCACTATTCTGTCACCTTTATTACTTTGAAATTAGTTATTCCTCAAGCAACCTTCTACCCTAACTCGGGGATTAGGTAGAGGGGCTAGTTAGAGTATTAGGAACAGATCAGTGGCCACTCAGGAGTAGTAACTCTGGTGGCAGCGTACCAAACCCTTCCAAGTCCAGGAGCTTCTGCGATAGAGAGAAGTTTCCTGGGCAACATTGTGTGCTTCTGAGGCCGGGCATTGAAAGGGACCAACTTGCAGACCCACAGTAGGCGAGCCCATTTCTGTAAACAAATAAAAAAATGATGCCCTTGCGTTGTTCCTGATTTTCCAATAGACGGTCACATATACATTGTATTGGTTATGTGACAGTATTTAGCACTTCAACATTATATTGGCTTTCAACACAAACATGCACCATGGGTGGTGATGGTGGTAGGTGGGGGTACTTCCAAAAAGTGCACACCACAGTCTACCTTCATATGAAAAAATAATAATAAAAATAAAAACCTGGCTTACTTTTAATAGCACTGCGCTATTGCTACAACTTAATTAAGTCTTATTTCATGCAACATTGGCTTCCTCGTATGGCTTAGTGCATTTAAGACTTATTGTAGTTGGTAAAGGGTTTTCTACACAAGACGTACTCGATTCTTACCACAACCAATTAACTTTTGATTGTTATGTAGTAATACTATCTTCATTAAAATACTCATTAAGTCACCCCTGCCAGGGTTTCATACAGGATTTTTTACCGCACCCAATTTGGCTGAAACCATACCCATTTAATTAAAAATTGTCCAAGTCTAGAATTAGTGACACCAATCTCGGAAGACTAATGTGTATCGCAATTGAAGGACCTCAATTAACTGAAGTGAACTTTCACCAATTATTAGATATATACAAACAACAAACTCAAAGAATGCCATTTTAAATCATAACCACAGAATAACATTATCAGGGGCGTACGCAGGGGGGGTTCAGGGGGTTACTGGTAACCCCCTTTCAAATTAATTATATTCATAGCCCATTTGTTGAGCTGAAGCTATCTATGCATGCACTGGCAAGTCTCAATCTAACCTGTAGTTTGCACTGTTATAAAACCACAATATTATGCTGACATGACTTGAATCTAATGCAGCTGCACTGTCAGATGCTTAGCTAGGCAAGCATAGTATAGTGTGTTCAAAGGCTAAAATGAAGAGGCCGAACCAGTCTAAAGATATTCGATCTTATTTCAGTAAAAAGAGAGCAATAGAAAGAGATAGTAAGTAAAAGTATTATATAACATGGCTCACTGAATGAGATGATTGCTTTGTCCAGATTTACTGGAGACCAGTAGTACCATACAGATTACATCAGATCATGCATCTGATATCGAGGAAGATCATCCTCAACCTAGTGGTCTACAGAGTTTAGCCTCTCCTGTGTTGCCAGTAGAAACCATTGAAGGATCCTGCTATGATATTGGTAACATACTGGTTCCAAGTAAGTCCATTGATGAACTTTGTACTTCAATTAACGGCCTTTCCACTGGTGAAAAGTTTTCTCTTATGTATCATCATGTCCAGCCTCCAAATGTTCTGCCATCTAGATTCTCACATGGTTTCAACCGTAGGTTTCAAGTCTCTTGGCTTCAGAAATATTCTTGGCTCCTTTATAGTGTTAAGTTGGATGGTATCTTTTGATATATAAAATATATTGCCTAAGGTTGATTCTTTAGTATTAAGAGCAGCTAGAGGCCACTCACATAAATAAACAAGAATCAACCTTAAGCAATATATTGCATTTTGTCAAGCATCACCCTTAGGCTAATTATAGCATTTTTGTTTTTTGATTTTTATAAATCAGCCCTGATGATGGCAGAAGCAGTCTGCTGAAACATGTTGGCATTAAAAATGAATTGTTTGGTATACCAAATTGGTATAAAATGAACTATAATAGCAGCAGTTATGACATTTGATTTCAGCAAACAAATACAAAATCAATCTCTTACCTGATTAATGGTAACTTTTGTAGTACCACATATCTGTCATTCTGATAATCTCAATTACCAGTAACTCTTGAACAAGCTCTCAGCTACAATAAAAAAATAAACCAGTGGTTATTATTTGTAATTTTAGACAACAAATATGGAATTACTACTTACCTCAATTTGTAGAGTATAGATAACTTCTGTAGTATCAAAGTGAAGTTACTTTGACGTCCATACATATATACAAATAAATAAACAAACATCCCCGATTTTTTCATTTTTACCCCTGTGAGTGTCTCGCTCGCTACGCTCGCTCGCCAACTAGTGCTGTGCTTGAGCACAAATGGCGAGCGAACCTGATAGTTAGGTAACATAAAATTAAGTTTTGTTACTATGTTTTAGCTTAGTCCATGCAAACACTATAATAGCAGTTGTGACCTTTTGTTTCAGCAAACAAGTACAAAATCACTCTCTTACCTGATTAACGGTAACTTTTGTAGTATCAAACATCTGCCATTCTGATAATAATCTCAATCACCATTAACTCTTGAACAAGCTCTCAGCTACGATAAAAAATAAACCAGTGTTATTATTTGTAATTTTAGCCAACAAAATTAATATGGAATTACTACTTACCTCAATTTCCTGAGTATTGATAACTTCTGTAGTATCAAATTGAAGTTACTTTGACCATCTGAATTACCTTGAATTCTTGACAACAAGCTCTCACCTACAAAAACAAAAGACAATCAATTTCAGCACACAAATACAAAATTACTTTCTTACCTCATTTTCTTGAGCAGTGGTAACTTTTGTAGTACCAAATTTGAGTCATTCTGACTATTTCAATTTACCAGTCACTGTTGACAACAAGCTCTTTGCTATAAAAATGAAAGGCCAGAGTTATTTTTGCATATTTAGCTAACACTATGGAATTACGTACTTACCTCAGCATCCCTCGAGTAGTAGTAGCTTACTTAGCATTAATACTTTATGTGCTTACATACGCTTTTCAGAAGCTCTCTTAGTACTGACGAGTCTCGCGCGCCAGACACCTTACAAGACTCGTTCCCTTGCCACCAGAATCTTGGTGCAACCACACAAATCTCATTATAGCCCGTGTAGTGTTTCCGGAGCTACAAAAATTATCCGACTAATTTATTTGTAGCATTGCCATCCTCAAGAGCTCGATACTCTGCTATGGCAGATTCACACTTACCTTCTATCCTGCGTGCAGCGGCTTCTTCCCTCGGTCACCCATATTTAAAAATGGAGCAGGAACAAGCTATTACCCACTATGTGAAGGGAAATGATGTGTTGGTATCTCGTCCTACCGGATTTGGCAAGTCTCTGTGTTTTGCAGTTCTGCCTACGGTATTTGATATTTTGAGAAATGAATGAGGCAAATCAATTGTGCTAGTGATTTCTCCATTAATATCTATTATAACAAACCAGATAGCTTCTTTAAAGAAGAAAGGAGTGACTGCTGCTTATGCTGGAGATGAAGATGTTGTTATCAAGGAAGCTATAAAAATGGGACAATATCAACTGGTTTTTATATCTCCAGAATCTTTATTTTGTACTATAGAATGGAGGAGAGTTTTGTGTACAGCAACTTACCGTTCCCATCTTGTGGGTGTTGTAATTGATGAAGCTCATTGCATAAAGAAATGGTACAACATATTAGGTGTTTTATTTATTATTTCATATTTGTTTTATTGCTATTGCAGGGGCGAAACATTCCGTAGGGAGTTTTCACAGTTAGGTGAGCTACGTCACGAAGTATAATTTCTGAAGGAGTAAATATCATGGCACTGACTGCCACAGCAATCCGTCAAACAAGAAAGTCAATATTTTCGACCCTACATATGCTTAAACCTAAAATCATTTATTTAAGACCAATAAAAGACAATATATTTTTGTGTTGCTCAAAAATCATCCATTGAGCGAGTTTTTGACCCAATTGTTCAGCAGTTGTTGGAGGAAAGAATTGTGATGGACAGAATTATTATTTTTTGCAGGAAGTATTCTGAAGTTACTTCTATTTATAGTCATTTTAAAAGATCTTTATCCAAGAATTTTACTGAACCAAGAGAAGCTCCTGACTTATCTCGATAGACTGGTAGAGATGTATACTCAATGTACTCAAGAATCAGTCAAAGACACAATAGTTAAAATTTTTACAAGTGTATCACAATTACGTGTGGTAATATGCACGATAGCATTTGGAATGGGCATTGATTCTCCAGATGTCAGGGTGATAGTACATTGGGGAGTATCTGAAGACAGCGAGATGTATGTGCAGGAGTCTGGTCGTGCTGGAAGGGATGGCTTAAAGTCTTATGCCATTACTTATTATGGAAAGGGGGACCTAAATAAGAAGTATGTTTCACATCAGATGATTAAGTACTGTATTAATGAAGAGAGCCAGTGTCGCAGAGCAGTATTGTTTGAAGATTTTGATGATTGTGAAGAATTTAAAACTGATTCACTGTGTACATATTGTGATGCATGTAAGACTAAATGCCACTGTGGTAATTGTGATACATTAAACAAGTTTCATACATTATTCTCTAAATCATAAGTATTGATATGATAGCAGCACTACATACAGTTATAATTAATGAAGTAATTTTGCCATATTGTTTATCATCCACTCCTTCAATGCCTTTTCATCAATAGTTCTAATTATATTTGTGGTTAAGTTTTTAAATGTGCTATGTATTTTGTTGGAAGTTCTGTTGAATGCTTGAATTTCTTGCAGCTTCCTGACAACTATATTCAGATCTTTTTTTATATTCCTTGCAGTATGGGCTTGACTTATATTTGTAACATCATTGTCATTATCAAAATTGTTTAGTAAAGCTTCCAACATTCCAACTGTTCTTCCTGTTCTCAATATTGCTCTTTTGCTTTTGTTGGCTCCCAAACCTTCAATTGCTGTTTTTACATAACTGATTTAAGTGTTCCATGTACAGATCCATACTTATATTTCTTCCACATTTGCCATGGTTGTTTATAAACCTGGACCACTTCAGTTGTTCAGCAAGCTGTGGTGATAACACGAAATAATACTGAGAAAGCATAGTGAATGCTTCTATGGCATAATTTTTGTGCCTAGAAGACTTGAAAATTAGGAAAAAATACTTCCACACTGCCATTACTCTGTTACTGTCTCCTTCTCGAATACCAATCCTTGAACTCCATCAACAGTAGACTCAAACTAAGAGTTTCACATGCATAAGAATATACAGTACCCTTTAGCTCACTATCTTTTCTGTCAAATTCGGTGGCCAGATTTATATGTCTGTTAACTACTTGTGTAGCTACATCCAACAATTTTTCCTTTCTATACTTACTGTCTTCCATCCAAATGTTTCGATCAACAATTGAAGGATCTGGCAAGCTATCTAGAGATGTCATGCCAAGATATTCAAGAGCAGCAGTTAATATGTGGCCTTTGGTAATCACATCCATGAAATCCTCCCAAGCATTTACATTAGCTTTCACTGAGGTGGAAATGTTTCTGCGGTTAAGTAAATTCCGCAATTGAAATAATGTTCCACGTTGCATACTTGATGACGTCTTGTAAAGCCTTGTAGAAATCACCTAGATACATGGACCAATGTGTAAATTAATCATTTCCAAAATATATCAGAACTACTTACTTGCAAGAAACATACTTTAGCATGCCAGTCCTCCACTACAGGAAGGAAGCCACTGAGTTTGTCCAAGCTATTTTCTGCATTGTCTTGAAATTTAATGCAACCTCTAGCATGGGAAGTTGTCAATTGGTCACCACCAATCAAAGTAGGAAAGAGCTGATAATCGGTCTGAGTGAATGGTTCCAAATCGAATGTCTTGATAAAAGGCTTGCATTTTTGCATATGCACAAGAATATCTGACATTTCTTCATGACTCATTTCACTTTTCGGTAAAACACCAAGAGGAGCCTAAATTTACACATGAAATAAATCATAGATCATGGATAGTGTGTTTGCTTACCACTTCTGACTTGAGTCATCTGATTTGTATATTGGTGAGGAACATGTGTTGGAATCAATCTTTTGAAGTCTTCTCCGAAAAAATGTACATGTTCATGTATAGTTTTTGCAATGAGAAAAGCAAAATTTTGTTTAAGACAGTTATAGTCTTTATCACTTGGTAAAATAGAATAAAGGGAATCATCTACATCAATAGACTTTGGAACTTGCGATAGTCCTGAAAAATCAATACGATCCTTTACACAATACATGTGTACATAATGCAGTGACTTTGTTTGTACAATTGATCGCATATATCGTGGTTTCACAGATTTGTCAATATTGTCAAAGACCAATTTGTACAAGCTTGAAGTGGATTTTGTAATCTGATCTTCACTATGATGTTGAACATCTTGATCTTCCCCAGAGGAACTTTGAATAGTATCTTCATGGTGTTGAACAGAAGCATCAGTGGAAGTGCTAGGACAATTGGGCTCATCTGCAGAAGTACTACTTAATAAAGGCATGTAATTCTGTGATGATCTATTTTGAGACATTGAATCATCAGATTTAGATGAAGCAAGAGATGATGAATCATCTTCAACAGAGGCAATAGGTAACTTCAAAGCTGACGATATACTACCAGATGAATCACTCGATAAATCTGTGGGCGTAATATTAGGTATTGCTGGAGAAACCTGAAATAATGATTATTTGTAGTAGCAACATCAAAAGAAATACATTGTTTAGAAATTACTTACATTGCTGAGAGGAAAGGACTGCATCAGTTCAGTCTCTATCAATTCCTTCCATTGCAATACTTCAGAATCAAAATCTTTACCAATTACATCCAAGAGCCTAACAGTAGAACTATGTGACATACATAACTGGAGCTTTTGGAGTCTTTCAAATACCTGAAAACGTGATAAAATTCAAAAAATTAAAGAAAATAGCTTTTTAGAAAGGCAAAACTATTTTAAGGGGGTGGGGGCAAAATGTCTCCTAAATGGCCTATAAATGAAAATCTGAATATTGTGATAATCAGAAGATTACTTTGAAACATGAAAATATTTACCAGTTTGTCAGTATTTGTTACAGAGAGGCATTTCAGCAACAATTGGATTTTCCTCAAAAAGTTACCACACTTCAGGATGTTAAGAAATAATTTGTTTTCATTTCCTCATTAAATATAAACATGGTTGTTACATTTTCATGTTGTACAGTATATTTTATCTGAATAAACCTAAAACTCTTAGCAACAACAATTATATACTTACCATCTTGGATGCGTGCCCACTATACAAAATGACAGAAATAATTCGCTGAACAAGTGAGGCAGAGTTTCTTCGATTCTTGCATAGAATAGCGGTAATGACTCCAATTACTGCCTGTTGTTGAGATGCCGGCCTTCTAACTCCAATGCAACTCTTCAAAATTTGCAGTAGTATTGGAGCGTGGGATTCCAGCTCATCTAGCAAACACTTCCATTGGAAGGACTTCAAAAGTTCAGGTGACTTATCACGTAAAACTGATGGCACAAGATCGGAGCACAGTGTAGCTATTTCTTTATGCACCATCCTGCAAACTCCATTTAGAACACAGTGTCTAATGTTTTCATTTTCTAAACACCTCCTTGCCAATGACACATGGCTACCTCTTGTGATGCTTGTGCATATCCTTTTACGAGAAGGTGTTAGAATATACTTCTTGGGCTTCTTGTAACCGATAGTAACCTGCAAAATATAAATTCATAATTGTATAGCTATTACAATGATAATAAGCTAGTAACAGCTAATTATACCGAAACTGCAGGAGACTGTTGACTTATAGAAGAATCTGTAAGCAAACATTGTCCCTTTGCTGGAGGAGCATTGTCCACTTCATCACACAGCAATCGTTGCCGCTTCACTAGACTGTCTTCTTCATCAGAAGGATCTGAAGTTGATTGATGCACCAATGGAATGCAATGATTGCACCTCTTGCCTTATCAAGCTGAACTTTCCTCCTCTCTGAGTTTTAAAATAGTTTCCATTGTTCGGAAACAGGGTCTGCAGACATAGTAGTTGTGCAACTTTGATTGATCCAAGGTGCAACCTGAGGGAAGGACTTCTTCAAATAGTTCCGAACTTCAACAATGCTAGTAACACTTCCAGTGAGTTTTCTTTTAACCCTGTTTGCAGTAATATCTTCTGAGCAGAGTACACAAAGACGAACTTCTTCCATTTCTGCGCGCCACATTTACTAATTGGAACTGCTTGTCCGGAATGGACTTTAATGTTATTCATAATGTAATAATGAGATTCATAGCATTATTGAGGTCTAATAAATGTGCCCGGTAAATTCCTAAGGAACGAGTCTTTGTACGCAATGACACCAGACCCCTATCCCCTTGGTAAGGGGTCTGGCGCGCGAGACTAAGTACTGACTACAGGTGGCTCTTGACAACTAACAAGCCGCACTTAGCCGGGAAAACGGCGAAGTTATGAATTCCATCTGGTAAAGGGTCATCAGTGTCATAGTAACCGGTCGAATCAACTTTTTGTTTCTTGAAAAGCAAGCGTTTTCGCAGGAATTTCCTCACACTTTGGAACTTAAGTATAAAGTAAGGCTTGCTTAATGCTGTAGTTTCAGAATAGACTGGGGTCAAGCCTAAAAAGTCGTGTTATTAGGAGAGAAAAGTTCCCCAGCGTTTAAAGGGCATACGTACCACCACATACATATATACATACTAGTGATGTGCTTGAGCACAAATGGCGAGCGAGCCTAAAGACTATACCATTTTATGAATGATTTTGACTTCTAACACTGAAGCTACTGAAAATAAGGTCCAGTTTTTTTATTTCGCATACACGGTAAAGGGATTTCAGTACCATAGTAACAACTCTCTGCAACTGCTTGAATTGAAGGAAAAAAACAACAACAAAACAATACACGTTATTTTTCAAAGTTTTCTTTGTGATATTCTTTAGCTAAGTAGTAGTAGTAACACACAATGCTTTGACACAACTGGACATGCACCTACACAGACTTACCTTAGAGGTAGTCTAGTGGACAATGTATTTTCAAGTAAATACTGTTGCGCACGGCTTACAACCATGACAAAGAGCGCATTGACTTACCACCCCCACTAACTCGAATAGAAATGGAAGTCCCTTAAGTTTTCAAGTTTTAACTGCACCCGCAAAAGAATTCAAAACGGTAAACAATTCAATTTCTAGGGTGATACGGGTACTGATCGATAAACCAGAGGATTCTGTTTAGTGCAATTTGGGACGGGGTCGAACACATAACTAACACAAAAACGCGAGGGTGAAAGTACAAAATGACATACATACGTCCATACATATACAAATAAACTAGTGGTGTGCTTGAGCACAAATGGCGAGCGAGCCTTAAACTACACTATTGTTAAATGATTGATTTTAACAACTAACACTCAAGCTACTAAAATAAAGTCAAGTTTTTTATTTAAGTATATGCGGTAAAGGAATTTCAATGCCATAGTAACCGCTCTCCGCAACTGTTTGAATTGAAAAAGAAGCAACAAAATCGAGTCACGTTATTTAAAATTTTCTTTGTGATATTCTTAATAGTAGTTGTAACGCACAATACTTTCACACAACTGAACATACCTACGCAAGACTTACCTTTGTGGTTCGTCTAGTGGACAATGGATTTTCAAGTAAATGCTGTTGAGTAGGGCTTATAACTGTGACAAATAGCGTATTAACTTACCACCGCCACTAACTCGAATAGAAATGGAGCTCCCATAAGTTTTTGCGTTTTAACTGCACCCGCAAAACAATTCAAAGCGGTAAACAATTCAATTTCTAAGGTGATACGGGTAATGGTCGCTAAACCGGAGGATTCTGTTTAGTGAAGTTTGGGACGGGGTTGAACGCGGAGCGAACACAAAAATATGGAGGGTCAAAGTACAAAATGACATACATACGTCCAAACATATATATAAATAAACAAACATCCCCGATTTTCGATTGTGTTACCCCTGTAAGTGTCTCGCTCGCTACGCTCGCTCGCCAATAAATAAACAAACATCCCCGATTTTCGATTGTGTTACCCCTGTAAGTGTCTCGCTCGCTACGCTCGCTCGCCAATAACACATATACCCGATTTTGCATTATCCACCCCTAATACTGTCTCGCTCGCTACGCTCCCAATAATATTCTTATTAATCATCATAGTTAACAAAGAGTTATCCAATTTGTTACAAGACATACACAATAGAGTTTACAGCTGAGTTAAAGAATGATAGCCCAAAACTGTAGGCTATTAGTACAATTTATTGAGAAAAGTGTAAAAGGCAACATATCAATCAGTAGGCATAGATAAATATTGCTTTTTTTCTTGCCTAAAATTATTTCTCCAATACTTCCAAACTTCACCTATAATTTCTTCAAAATGTGCTACATTTCTCATTTATTGCTTGGCCAAAATTCCTGTAATAATTAGCTATGTATTGTGAAATTACCAAAAAAAAAAAGGTTATATTGCAGCATAACTGAAGCTAAAACGTGGTCTTTTAGTACTCTTTTTTATTATGTTTGTTAGCATTTATTAATATAATTTCACACATTCCACATTAGTTAATCATTACTATTGATGCTAATCTAATAAAGTTGCCTATATTTCTAGCATTTGGTATTGCTTCTATGAGCCTATATTTTCCAAAAAAAATTCCAGCAATATTTATCTATGGCCATCAATATTAGCTGTATGCATGTATTATGTAATAGCTGCATACAAAATTAGAACACAATCAATTAACATTAAATATGTTATTTTCCTAGGCATGACTTATTCAGTCCTTGCATTTAGTATAAATTTTAGTGTCAAAGTTTTAGTGATTTTGGAATCTATCCAATGATGTAGCTATCAACTTCTGATATACCAAAGTTGAGATATGACGGAAATACCTTAAGGGTGGCTGCACATAGCAACGGGCACTGCCTGTAGATCCGGACATTAATTTATTCCCCGCCAATACCCCACCATTGTTTTTGTTTTACTTTTCAACCTTTCACTGTGTGAGGCATATATACAACTGGTTAAAAGAAAAAGACAATAAATATACAAAAAATTCAGGCTACACCGTCCAGAGAGGGGGGTATGGTGGGGAGACGGTGGAGCCACAGCGATGCATTGCCCCGCCATAAAGCAATTGCCACGCGGCCAAACAGGTGACTGGTAGTTGGGGTGGAGTCAGAAGTGCCGCAGCGATTCTCGATGGCCCTGCTGATGATGGTGATGGTGCGGATGGTGTCCTCAGCCAACCCACCTAGTGTCTCAGCCACAAGAGGGACGAAGTCCGTCCCGGAAGAGCGGCAAGCTGAGAGGTTGGCTGCAAGCTTCCTCTGCACACCAACTTGGAGGGCATGGCCAGGTGTTTGGGCAGCCTGAGCGATGGTGAGCTCCTGTAGCGGGCTGATGACAAGCACATCAAAGGCGGTCGGACGTCCAAGGCTCCAGCATGGAATGAAAATGTCGCCAGGGCGAGCCTGCGAGCCAGGCAGTAAGCCAGGGGTCTCCCTGGAAGGAGCAAGAGCAGCGGACTGGGCAGCAGCGTGGATGGCGTCACGGACAGCATTGTGACGGGCAATGCGATCCCTATTCCCCCCGCAGCCGACCTGGTGATCACCGTACGCATCAGCAGTAAGGTGGCATTCCGGGCAGGGGTATGACGAGCTGTGGAGGGGAACCCCAAGCCAGTAGCGCAGGCAACACCGGAACTCTCGGTCGTGGAGATGGAGGCCGAGGGTGGTGGAGGGGATGATGTTCAGCCAGTCTCCGGCATGGGGGAGGCTGGAGGACAAGGCAAGGGCCCGCGAGCGGCAGGTGGGAGCCAAGTCAAGGAGCTGCTGGAAGCAGGCCTTGTCAACGACATGACTAAGGCATTTCTGCCGGAGAGGGACGTCAATGTCATCTAGGCACTTCCAATCTGGGCGGGCGGCTTCTGTGGCCAGGCGCGAAACAGTCGGGGTGATGTGTGGAGAGGGGGCTGGTGGGCTGGCGAGGATCTGTAACACCAGAGACTTTGTAACTGAGGTGGAGGCGAGAAAGGCGGCTGGTGAATGGCGTAGCGCACTGCGAAGATTGAGGCCCCCGTGACTACACCGGAGAGACGCCTTCAACCAGGACCAGTGGGAAACTGGGCCACCTACAATGGTCTCCAAGGTGCAGCGGATGGCTCTATCAAACTCGGCAGCGGTGCGTTGGATGTGACTGGGAGGGCAGGCGCGAAGGATGAAGGAGACCTTGGGGAGGGCAAGGCAAGAGCGCAAAAGGGTGCACTCCACCTGACAGTCGCCAACGCTGTGAAGCGCTCCAAGGGATTCCTTCAGCTTCGATAGCCGGGCGCCAAGGTCGGGTGGACCGATGGGGCATCCCAGGAGAGAGAAACCTCTGCGGGTGGTGGGAATGTCTGTTGGGAGGACAGACCGAGCCTGGACAGCGTCCTCTGGGATGTAGAGGAGAGACTTGGAGCGGTTGAGATGAAGGCCCAGGGGGGGACCTTCACGCTCCACGATGTGCAGGGCAGCAGCAAGGTCCTCAGGGGAGCCCATCAGGGTGCCGTCGTCCAGGTACCACACGTTGAGGCGGAGACCTGAGACGTCAGCCTGCAGGCGCTCGAGCAGGGGCTGGAGGGTTAGAGCAAAACCCAATGGGCCAAGAGGGTCCCCCTGCTGCACACCACTGCAGCTATGGATGGTATCTTCCCCCAGATGGAGCAGGGGCTGACAGGAGTAGCAGGATTCCATCCAGGCCGCTAGGTGTGGGATGCGTTGCCTGATCTCAGCAAACATGGACTCCCTACTAATGCAGTTGAAGGCGTTGGAGAAGTCCAGGAAGAGGCACCAGCACTGATCCGGGTCATTAGAGGAGGAGAGCAGATGTGAAGTGGAATGGATGATGGCCTCGCAGCCGCCTTTGACTCCAACACCCAGTTGAAGGGGGGTGAGTGAAGAGATAGCAGAACTGCGGGAGGTGGAGGCCAGACACTTGGAAGTGACCCGGCGCAGGACTTCTCCTACGGCAATGGGGCGATGACCGCCGCTCTTCTTGGGCGAGGCAAGGAGGGTGGCCCCACAGAGGTGGGGGAGGACCGAAGGAGGGGCTCTGCCAGCAGCTAAAAGGTTGACGAGGCTAGTGAGGGTGGTGAGGGCCTGGGCAGCACAATCTGGGGAGGGGCATCGAATGGCCTCCTGAAGGTGACTATGGCGCAGACCGGAGGGCCCAGGGGCAGAGGCGTTGGGGAAAGAGCGCACTCCCTTGAGGACTGCAGGCTCTGAAAGGATGGCAGGTGACGGAACTGGGTCAAGAGGCACAGATTAGGAGTTGTGCCTTTTGTTTTTTCTTCCTCCTCTCCTTCATGTCTTTGTCCTTGCTTCTTGGTCATCGCTCATTTCCCTTCCGATTGTCCTTTCTTTTTCCTTCCCCCACAACCCCACACCCAACGCCACACCTCCTTTTCTAGGTCTCCCAACTTCTCCATGCCGTCGGTTTCTTTCTTTTGTCTCCCTCTAGTCCAGAGAACGGCTACAGGAGGAGAGGCAGCCTGGTGCACCTTGCTGCGTGAGCTCAGACGACGTATGGAGAGTTGCTGTAAACGGATATGAGACAACAAGAAGCTAAACTAAAACACTACAACTTCTGCTACTACTGCGTGATAGTTTCTGCTCGCGTATTATCAAATGGTGGGGTCGATTTCTGCGGAGCGAAAACTTCCCAAGCTGCGCAGATCTAATACCTTCACCTATGGCTATCTCCAATAAACTGCTCTCTCTTCTGACTCTCTTATTATTGTTGTATTGATGTTTGTTTACTCTTGATATAGGCGGGCTCTTTTTAGAACCAATACAAACTAATTGAAAAAAAAATTGCTCGCGTACTCGTAGGTACGAGATATGGGGGTGGGGCTATTTCTTAAGAATTGCGAGTGGAATTAAAGTTCTAAATTTTGTAACAGTTTTTCTTGGAATCTAATAATGAGAACGGCACAAAAATTTTATACACGGGTAAACCAAAAAAAAATGAACTGCACCACGTTGAGAATTTTTCAATATCTTATAAATAGAAAAAAATGCGAATATATCATGAAGTAATATTGAAATGGATAAGAACTCTTTGTCTTGCAGTAGAGTATCGGCTCGGCTAGTAGTGCACCAAATAGAGGACATGCATTATGACGTAACGGTAAAGGTCACAGAGGTCAACGGTGAATCAACAGCTGACCTCCACTTGTGTATGGCTTCTATAACCGCGGTAGATCCACTTGTACGTCCACTAGTGCACTGGACTGTGGAGCAACTCAAAGATATTTTACGTGATCGTCGTTTACCAGTGAGTGGGACCAAGGCTGAACTAATAACTATAAGTTGGGGCTTGCTATAATACGGAGTTCTTTGAATCTGAATTAGAAGTAGAGGCATTCCAAGAGTTCATTAGTGGAAATTCAGTGCCAAAGTTTGACTGCTTACCTGTGGGAATGTAGACCAAAGAGAAGCTCCCATTGGTGCAAGAAGATGTTGTCATTAACTATTTGAAGAAGAAAGGTGGGTACACAAAGAACTTGAGAACAGGTGTACGTTTGTGCCAATGTGGCCATCTTTATGAAATTGAAGTAGCTACAGTGGAAGAAGTTGTTGAATCTGATGGCCGTAAAGAAGCTATCATATGTTAGAGCAAAATGCCGACCAACTATGAGAAAGAATTCCTCATTTTATCCTCTTTTTGTTAGGGTAAAGGATGGTACGCCATTGGGTAGCAATTGCTTTTGTGCAGCTGGTGCTACCCAAAGTTGTGTGCACGTTGCAGCGTTGTTGCTCACCTTAGCCGAGGTATCCCCAACTGCTTGTACAAGTATAAAGTGTGCATGGTCTAGACCCTCAATGGCAGGTAAAGCTGTTTTATCTAAAGAATTAGATTTTGGAAAGGCATCCAGTGAAGGGTATGTTCCTTACAATGGTCCAAAACCTGTTATTGAAGCACTTCTTAAAGATTTACAAGCTACAGGATCTAAACCAAGTATTATAGATTATTTTCAAGGCGAAAACTTGAGACTGGCTTCAATAAAAGATGCAGCAAATGAAACAACCCATTTAAAAATCCGATGGACATCTTAATGGCTATTTCTGAAGGAGAACCTACTGTAGATAATTTAATTACTGCTTTAGGTGTTACATCTGAAGAAGTTGAGTTAATACAATTGATGACTTTAGGACAAAGAAATAACCCAAGATGGATGGATGCTAGACAGTGGAGAATTACAGCAAGCAATTTTGGTAGGGTGTGTAATAGGAAGTTTCGAATGTTGTATCCACCTTCTTTGAGCAAGATTTTGCTAGGTGATTATGGACACCTTAATACACCTGCTATAAATTGGGGAACGACTCACGAAGAGGAAGCACTAAGTGAATACCAGCGTATAACGGGAATTGAGGTAGATATATGTGGTATCTACCTCAGTGTTGAATTACCATTCCTGGGTGCCTCACCTGATGGCATTTTCTACATTGACTTTGGTAAAATTGGATTAGTTGAAGTCAAGTGTCTTTATAACCATCGCCATGACTCCATAGTTAATGCATGTGCTGATTCTAAGTTTTGCCTATCTATTGAGAATCATGAACCTATGTTGAAAAGGAACCATGACTATTATTATCAAGTGATTGGGCAGCTAGGAATCACCAAAGCCAGCTATTGCGACTTCATTGTCTGGACTTTATCCGACATTCATGTTGAAAGAATTTATTTGGATGCACGTTTATGGGATGAAATGAAAGACAAACTGAAACAATATTATTACACTACATTAGGTCCACAAATAATTACTAGAGTACTTGAATCATAAACATTTAAACATTAATTAGTCTTTCTCTTAAATTACATAATGCACATGCTGTAACAATCATATCATCAACAATTCGTTTGTTTATTCGATAAGATAAACAATCTGTAAATATCTTAAATTCTTTTAGCCGCCTGATAGCATTTTCAACTCTGATTCTAACACTTGCTATGGTGCGTGACTGCAATGCTTCTCGTTCACTAAATTTGTTCCCACTGAGAAAAGATGGAATGGTTAGAAAACATCGTTTCATAGCAAATAAATCTCTAGCAGTGTATCCTTTGTCAGCCAAAATTCGCTGACCTGGTTTTAGCACCTCCAAAATACCACTTTGTTCAATGATGTAGCGATCACTTACATTTCCAGAGAATCCATTTGAAACATATATAAAAACTCCTGTAAAAGTATCTATAGCAACTAAATATTTTACAGTAGTATGACTTTTGTAATCACTATAAGATAATTTTTAGGTGGTCAAATTACTTGGACGCTGAATAAATATTTCAGTGCCATCAATAATTGCAACTGAATTAGGAAGGAAGTTATAAGGAGGAGTTGCCGGTCCAATGTTAGTCTGAGGCCATACTATTAATCCACCAAGCACATTTGCTAACATTGGTATCCATTGATTAAGGATTCGTGACACAGATGATTGATCGATACAAAAGCGACATGCAAGATCACCTTGTGTTAGATTCTGCCTTATTCTCATCAAAACTAGAAGTAATGTCTGAGAAAATGTTAAAGCAGACTCTGCAGAAGATAGTAAAGTAGGACATGGGGATGTTGATCTCCTACTCACTGATGTTGTTGATAGCCAAGTCACTAAGCAGCGAAACTCAGCTTGTCCAAGACTAGTATACATAATGTAATTGTGATTGGGACAAAAAACTAGGGTCTAATCTTTGTAGTGACGTCTGAAGACGCTCGATTGAGCTAGCGATGACTCTAGTTGTTGTATCTTTGCCTCTAACTCAACATTTTGAGCTTTTAATACATGGAAATCTTCTTGATCTGAGATATCATCAATAACACTATCAGTAGAATTAGAAGCAATTTCATCCACCTGAAAAGAGGAAGTATCAGCATGGTTACGCACTAACATACGTCTTTTTGCTGGAGTAACTGTAGATTCATGAGGCCGCTTAAAATACTGGGGTAAGAAATGGCTGTTAGATCTAGTGGGTCCCTTGAAGTTTAAATAATGCAGGTTACAAATACAAGATTCAGCTGTTGGCTTCCACTTTCCTCCTACTGCATCCTTCCTAGTAAAGTTAATTTTATTCACAACTGCTCTTTTTACATCAGAAGGCATCTTCTCAATATAGTGTAGAGTTAACAACTCCTTTGACTTTGGGCAGTCTGAAAAACACACTCTTTCTCCTTCAATGTTTTCTGGGCATCTACCTTTTCTATTATGGCAGCCCCAAACAGAACACTTTCGCCTTGACATTTTCGACTTCACTGGAGCTGTACCACAACACCGTCGATTCACCGTTGACCTCTGTGACCTTTGCCGTTACGTCATAATGCATATCGTCTATTGCGGAACTCCAACTTACCGCACCGCTCCAAAAAATTGCTACAAAGTTTTATAACCAGGCCCCGATATTTCCTCCAGATTAGCTCTAAAATTAGTGAGCGGCTCCTTCGGCAGGTACTGTGTCCTTGTGTTATAGTAGAGAAGCCCCTGTAAGTACAATAGTTAGCAACCATCAACAAAAAATTGCGTAGGCGGTGTGCGGCCACCCTTAAAACCACAACAATTAATTCACTCCTTAATAACTTGTTTTTTTAAGTGTTAATTTCAGTATCAAAATGTTGGCAACATAGAGAGCTATTCAATGGCATGTTAACTTTTTATTTAGATAGTACCAAAGTTGAGATATGACAAAAATACCTTAAAACCACAAACTGGTAATTAGATTGTCAACTTCTGTTTATAATTGAAAATGCTCAATGCTGACTGAGGTCCAGTAAAGTTATTCTTAATATTGGAATCCTTGTCTAATATAATCAGCAAAAGAACTATACTATAGACACCAAAGCAAGGTTGTATCTACTGGCTGCCCACTACTAGACTAACCACAAGGTAAGTCTTGTGCCAGTTATGTGTATGTATTGTGGGTTACAGCTACTACTTAGCTAAAGATTTAATAACGTGTATTGTTTTGTTGTTTTGTTGTTGTTTTTTCAACTCAAACAGTGTCGGCGAGTGGTTGCTATGGGATTGAAATACCTTTACCCTATAAACGTAATTTAAAAACTCGACGTTATTTTTAGTAGCTTTGAGTGTTAGAAGTTTAGAATACGGCGTCGCACATTCACCTACGTAGTAGGCGTTTTATGACGACAATGAAAAAATGATTACTTCTCAAATGGATTTTTATTTTTCAAGGCTTCGACTAACAGTTTTTAGTTGCTGGGTAATATTGTATGCGTACAATCAAAGTTATGTTTACGGACGAAATTGGAGAAGAATAGAGTTGTTGTTGGGACAAATATATCCGATGGACGTTACAGTTCTTCCTGGTGCTAATGTCACAGTATATTGTGGTAGTACATTTCCTGTTCATTGGAAGTTCCTGTATACAAACTATACTGGGATAAATGTACCCTTCCCCATAAATGACAAGCAGCACTTAATCCGAGACAGACACATTACTTTGACCAATTTGCAGTTAAATGACAGTGGATATTATATATGTGAAGGACATAAAGGAAGGGAATTATTCAATCGCACATCTCGTATACAAGTGGGAGATGAGACAGCGATTGGTGTCATACCTAACTTTGCTGATGTTAAGGAAGGAAGCTCAGTTACGCTGAGATGCGGGGGTAGTACAAAACCAGTAGAATGGACCAGCGTCCATTATATCAATCAAAATAAAAGTATAAATAATAACACCATCACACTTCATAACTTACAAAAGGAGCAAAGCGGACGATATTTTTGCCGGTCTTTTTCAGGTCTTGAAGTTTATCACAATTATGCTGTTATACATGTTGACAGCTATGTTGCTCGTTTATATCACAAGATACCCTTTATACCTCTTAATTTACCTATTGGCACATAATGATTGACCAATGTGGACATGACAAGATATTGTTGTTTGACAATTACTGCAGCAGTTTTTTGAGTAACAGCGACCTCCTGTTAGATTGCCGAATTCAACATTAATACGCTTGAAAATTGAATAGGAAGTTTTTATTGCAGTTTTCTCGAATTAACTGTGCTCAAATTGGTTAGATTGCTGCCCAGATTTATTGAACTAGCTGCAGCCTATTTATTATCTTGGTGGTCTCGAAATATTCCAAGAGGAAGTGCTCTACACAAGGTATAAAATACCCTCTCTTTTTTCAATTTTAAAGCAATTGGTCCTTTTTTCCCAAGTTGCTACTGGTGCATATTTGGCGTCGTTGGGGAGGAGATATGTACTGGAGTTAGTACAGTGGTACTCAATCAGATTGCAGTATAGGTAATTGGTAAGACATTATGAGGGGGATGATGCAAAACTCCCAAAATAGAGTTAGATGCACAATAATAAAGTATAAAGTGATGTGATATTGTTGTTTCCTATAGCTACTGAACGAGTATCTAGTTATTATACTTGTGTTAGTGACTATCAAAAGTTGAGGAATTGATCCTGGTAGTCGTTTTACGAGCAGTATACTAAGTAGAAACAGAATACCTAGTGCAGTGAAAACCCACCTTGATATGGTAGCCTCAAATTTACGTTCCAGTAACAACAATCAACTCCACGAATAGTCTGGCGTAGCCGCGTAGCCGACCCCTTTCCTTCCCTATATTGGTGGGCGGAGAGGAAGGAAAGGATCAGGTAGCTCTAATATTAACGGCTCGTGTGGGCACCATAATACTGGCGCTCCAATCTGATTGCAGAATCAGAATCGTTAGCACGTTCCTCAACCCCATATTCCCATTAGGAAGATGTAAGAATGGTGATTAATTTTAGCCTACCAGTTAATGGTGTTAATGATGACGTAATAGTGATGTCATTTACACAGTCGTTGATACTAGTCCCCACCCACCAATGTAGGAAAGCTAAAGGGTCGGTGACGCGAGACACTCGACGAACTGACTCCGTCAGAAGATTTCTATATCGACACAGGTCCTAAATCTCTTCTCGTTCTCCCATTGACTGGGTCCTCTGAATATAGGTTGTCTACTAACTAAGAGACAGACCCGATATCAAGCGGGTAGAAAAACATTGATTGACCAACAAATGGTATGTAGGAAAGAGTCATGGCTGGTAAGTTAGGTGCATGACTGTGTTCTAGGTTATGAACAAAAAAAGGAACATCGACTAGGCAGGCGATCGATGAGGATCGAAGGTACATAAAAATAAGAATAAAATGACCAGCTAGAATAATAAAGTTAACTAGAAAATGGTTCCTATTGAAGTCAGCGGATCGAGCTAGGGGCTAGGCAAAAGAAAAGCTATAGCTATATGTAGGTCAACAGTCGTCGAGGGCTTCGAGTTCTCACAACTGGCAAGATGGAGATACGCCGCCACCAGAATCTGTCCCCCAGTCGCTGAGCACACCATAGCCTTTACGTGGAGGTCACTGGGCAGAACTGAAAGAACAAGTTAGAGACACCCCAGTTAGGTTTTACTCAAACTAGATTAGGAACGGACTAACTGACTCATGTGCAGCCAGTAGTTCTATAAAGTCCAGCACACTCACACACAGTTAGATAAACACTTCTAGTCACATCCAGGGGCACAACTCATGCAAACATAATGGGATTAATGACCACGCCGCTACGTAGCTACCTGTATGATACAAAAAAAAAACATCTCAACAAAATTAAATCTATGTTGTTTACTATCTTTTCAGTCCAGTCCCAACCTCTTCTTCTCTCTTAATTCCTCTTTTTACTCCTTCCTGTTCTCTTCTTTCCCTTTTTGTGGGAGGCCAGACCCACACTATAGAATAATTATTGTAAGTTAATATAGTTTGGATATAAATGGCTTATCCTTTTCTAAACTTGCCAGTCAGGCAGCACTGTCATAGAAAAAGAAAGCATCTGGCATAGAAGAAGAATTAAAGAGGCAATCCACATCAAAAGTTTTCCAAATTTTAACTAAGACCATGGACTTAACATCAGCCCAATATGCATAAGTGCATATCTTTATCATCATTATTTGTTTACTTATTTATTTTATTATTTTATTTCATACATATATATAATACTTATAGCACGAGTCAGAGTACAATATGGGAAAATATTTTACGAGCACGCAAAATATTTTCACGAGCCAAAGGCGAGTGAAAATGTGGCGTGAGAGTAAAATATCATTCCCATATTGTACGACGAGTGTGATAAGTGATTTATTGCTTCTTTGAAATTTTTATCAACCGGTTACAATACAATTTTCATTGATTTTACTCGCTACGCGCGCGCTACAAGGAGCGTACAATATAAACCGTACAATATGGGAGAATACAGAACGCTCGCGTGATGCGGAAATATTCAAGTAAAAATATCAAAGCTGCAATAAATATATATATATATATGTGACCGGTTTTGGGAAAATCGGCCTAAACGCGGCATCCAAAGTTTTCTAATTTATTCTACCAGTGGGCTGCACGGGGTCTTGGGATGCCGTCCTCCTAATTTGGAAGCTGTAGCACAAGCCGTCTTCGCCCTACGCACTACAACACTTCAGTATTATTGCTAAACTTATTATTGCTGATTTCGAAAAAACGCCGGGTAAGGCGTTGCTAAGGTCAGGGGGCGTGCCTTGTGTCCGTATACTATTACTGCGTGTCTCCGGGACACTATGGAATAAACCGGTTACAGGTGGATTGAAAGAAGTCTAAAAGGCTTAATGCAGGGCTCGTTAAGAAACTATGATGACGAGAATTGCGTGAGTACGTGAATTATGTAGAATAGTAAGTGAATTAGTTAGCTACAGTTTTTTCCCGGCTGTTAATGAAAAGCCCGCCAATAATTTCTTAGCAACTCTCCGTACACGAGTCCAACCGGCTAGTGTTTCTAGCCTCCTAGTGTGAGTTCTAGAGCACGCCAGAGCTTACAACTGCGTCATAAGCTAGAGCTAACTGGTGTCTATCCATTTCTGCCATAAAAAATTTTTCAAAAAAAATCGACCCGTAAAGGCTTTACCCGGTGATACTGAAATAAATTGTTTGCCGCGTTTAGGCGGATTTTCCCACCTCACGGCACATAATTATTTGTTTATTTTTTAGGTATGTATTTTTTTGTTGTTTTTTTTATTAGTTTTTTAATTTTTTTTTTATTTACTACTGACTTAACTGGCGAGCGGCGTAGCGAGCGAGGGACCATACAGGGGTTAACACAATCGAAAATCTGGGAGGTTAGTTTATTTATTGGCGAGCGAGCGAAGCGAGCGAGACAGTATTAGGGGTGGATAATGCAAAATCGGGTATATGTTATATATATATATGTAGGTATGTATGTATGGATTGTACGTATGCCCTTTAAACGCGCGCGCCGGGAACGTTTTTTCTTCAAAAAACACGGCTTTTTAGGCTTGACCCCAGTTTATTCTGAAACTACAGCATTAAGCAAGTCTTACTTTATACTTAAGCTCCAAAGTGTGAGAAAAAATTCTGCGAAAAACGCTTGCTTTCAAGAAACAAAAAGTTGATTCGATCGGTGACATTGAAGACCTTTTACCTGATTAAATTCAAAACTTCGCCTTTTTTCAGGACTAAGGCGGATTGTACTAGTTGTCAAGAGCCACATGTTAGTTACTATAGAGCTATCAATACGTGAAAAGAGTATGTAAGCCCATAAAGGTAGTAATACTAAGGAGCTACTACAACTCGGGGGGATGCGAGGTAAGTACGCAATTAAGCTTAATATTGAAAAATAACTCTGGCCTTTCTTTTTTATAGCTAAGAGCTTGTTGTCAACAGGGAAGTAAACTTACAAAGAGTCAGAAGGACTCAAATTTGGTTACTACAAAAGTTACACTGCTGAAGAAAATAGGTAACAAAGTGAATTGTATTTGTGTGTAAAATTGATGCTTTTGTTTTTGTAGGTGAGAGTGTTGTCAAGAATTCAAGGTAATTCCCAAAGAATGGTCAACGTAACTTCAACAGTTGATACATCACAGAAGTTATCAATACTAAAGATGATGTTAAGTAGTAATCCATATTTGGTGGCTAAAATTACAAAAATAACATGGTTTAGTTTTTGTCGTACGAGAGCTTGTTCAACGAGTTATGGTGATGAGATATAAAGAATGGGCAGATGTTTGATACTACAAAAGTTTACCATAATAAGGTAAGGACAGGGATTTTGTATTTGTTGCTGAAATCAAATGTCATAATGCTATTATAGTTGTTCGCATGAAATAAACTAAAAAATAGTAACATTTTGTACCTAACAATCAGGCTCGCGCGCCATTGGTGTCAGCCACACCACTAGTAGATATTATTATGTATGTATGGATCGTACGTCTGCCCTTTAAACGCGGCGCTGGGAACTTTTTTCTTCAAAAAACACGGCTTTTTAGGCTTGATCCCAGTTTATTCTGAAACTACAGCATTAAGCAAGCCTTACTTTATACTTAAGCTCCAAAGTGTGAGAAAATTCCTGCGAAAACGCTTGCTTTTCAAGAAACAAAAAGTTGATTCGATCGGTTACTATGACATTGAAGACCCTTTACCAGATTTAAATTCAAAACTTCGCCTTTTTTCCGGCTAAGTGTGGCTTGTTACTAGTTGTCAAGAGCCACCTGTAGTCAGTACTAAGAGAGCTATCATTACTTCTGAAAAGCTTATGTAAGCACATAAAGTATTAATGCTAAGGAAGCTACTACTACTCGAGGGATGCCGAGGTAAGTACGCAATTCCATATTTGTTAGCTAAATATGCAAAATAACTCTGGCCTTTCTTTTTTATAGCTAAGAGCTTGTTGTCAACAGTGACTGGTAAATTCCAATAGTCAGAAGGACTCAAATTTGGTACTACAAAAGTTACCACTGCTCAAGAAAATGAGGTAAGAAAGTAATTTGTATTTGTGTGCTAAAATCATTGTTTTTGTTTTTTCAAGGTGAGAGCTTGTTGTCAAGGAAATCAAGGTGATTCAGTGGTCAAAGTAACTTCAATTGATACTACAGAAGTATCCAATACTCAAGAATGAGGTAAGTGTAATTTCCATATGGTTGGCTAAAATTACAAATAATACCTGGTTTATTTTTTTATAGTAGCTGAAAAGCTGTTAAGAGTTGGTGATTGAGATTATCGAATGGCAGATGTTGATACTACACAAAGGTACCATTAATCAGGTAAGAGAGTGATTTTGTATTTGTTGCTGAAAAAAAGGTCAACTGCAATGGTTTGACATGGACTAAGCAAAAATAGTAACATAATAGTTTTATGTTTCCTATCTATCAGGCTCGCTCGCCATTTGTGCTCAAGCCCACATAGTTTATTTATTTATTTGTATATAGTAGTATGGACTACGTAAGGGGGGGACATTTTAGTACTTGATCCTCGCATTTTGTGTTAGTTGGTTGTCGACCCGTCCCCAATTGAGCACTAAACAGAATCCTCTGTTTATCGATCGTACCGTATCACCCTAGAAATTGAATTGTTTAACGTGTTAACTTATTTTGCTGGGCAGTTCAAATTGACAAAATTAAGGACTTCCATTTCTCTTCAAGTTAGGGCGGTGGTACAGTCATGAGCCTTTGTCATCTGGTTAAAGCAGTGCGCACAGTATTTACCTGAATTTGAATAACATTGTCCACTAGACTACTGGAAGGTAGTCGGTGTAGTGCATGTCCAGCTGTGCTCAAAGCATTGTGTGTTACAACCACTACTTAGCTAAAGAATATCACAAAGAAAACTTTTAAATAACGTGTATTGTTTTGTTGTTGTTGTTTTTTCCTTCAATTCAAGCAGTTGCAGAGAGTTGTTACTATGGCACTGAAATCCCTTTACCCTGTATGCTAAATTTAAAAACTGGACCTTATTTTCAGTAGCTTCAGTGTTAGAAAGCAAAATCATTCATATAAAAATAGTATAGTCTTTAGGCTCGCTCGCCATTTGGGCTCAAGCACATCACTAGTTTATTTGTATATATGTATGGACGTACGTAAAGCATTTTTGTACTTTGACCCTCGGTTTTTGTGATAGTTCGGTTGTCGACCCCATCCCAAATTGCACTAAACAGAATCCTCTGGTTTATCGATCAGTACCCGTATCACCCTAGAAATTGAATTGTTTACCGTTTTGAATTTTTTTGCGGGTGCAGTTAAAACTTGAAAACCTAAGGGACTTCCATTTCTATTCGAGTTAGTGGCTGTGGTAAGTCAATGCGCTCTGTTAGAGTGTAATATGGTTAATGAGAATGCTCCGACCACGCTAAGAGATTGTCTTACACCTTACGTGCTACGAAATTAAGATGTGAACCAATTGCTTACCGCCTTCCACCCCCCTCCGCCAAGGTCCGTCGTGTAGGTGCATGTCCAGTGTGTCAAAGCATATGTGTGTTCACCACAACTACTTAGCTACACAAGAATATCAGCAAAGAAAAAATATAAATTAAACTATCTAAATGTGCATATGTTTGAAAAAACACCCACTAAGTGATCGCTGTTTTGTGTAGTCTTTTCCACCATCAGAACTTCTAAGTACAGTTGTAGAGATGCTAGCAAGTTACTATTTTCGTCCACTTGAACCACTGATTTAAACCGTGTCTGAGCGTATAGATATAAATAAAGACTGCACGATTTTATTCTTTATTTTTCTTGTATTGTAATTTCGCTAGCCTTATTCACGTGTGTAGTTAGATCATGAGAATATCAGGTCATATAACAGTATAGTATAGCTTTGCTAGGCCCTAACGCTAGGCAACATTGGCATGCCTCCCACTAGACATCAATGTATGTCCGTCATCTGTTGTCCTATTAACCCCACCCAATCCTAACTCTGGCATTCCTCACCCCACTAGTCAGATTCATTCTATCATCTATTAACACATCAATAAAAGCATCAATAGACTCTTATCAACACCTTCATTCAGTCACCAACTGCTCTATTATATCTCATACCTATATAAACTTCTGTATCACCATCACCCAGCCATTTCAGTTATATTCCACCTGAAAAAGATCGAGCAACTTTGATCCAAACGTTGTATTTTAAATAAAAAGACGTGTGTAGTCCACTAACTTAATCTAGAAACTAAACAATTATAGGATATTTAATAAAAAATTGTAATTATTCTATACAGATTCTGTCCTGTGCAGTGCATCAGTACAGATGGTTCTTCACATTCTGTAAGAGGAGTGTTTGTGTAGTTTAGAGAAGAAATTTCTTCTACCAACACCTGTGGATGTTGCTGCAGATTCAGAAACTAAAGGTACTTTAGTGGAAATAGTCTCTTCATTATTGGTCTAAATAATTGACAGTAAGTTAAAACAACATTTAAACAACTTTTGTGCCAGAAGTGCAAGCTCTGTACTGCTACCCAACTCAAGGCTAGTTTTTTTTATGGCACCACATCATTCAATATAAGTACACTTGTTGCTAGAAGGTGGGAGTAGAGGTCATATCTCTCTGAAAGTTGTTACAGCTACAACCAGTTGGACAGCAGCCTCCAGAGAACAGCAGCAAGTGTATCCAGTATTTGAGGTTGGTTTACCAGCCAGCTTATAGCTATCTGTGTATCCAAGAAATCAACATCTATCATTCTGGACATTCTGGTATGATTTAGAGCCTATAGTATGCACTGGCTGGAAAGGTTTTCCTTTATGTATCAGTGATGGAGAATAATCGAGATGTTTTAGGTTTCCTTTCAATTGTGGAGATTATTAGCTATAATGATTTAATTAATGGTGCAATGCAGTTTCAGTTACCTTTCATATATTTATACAGGCAAATAACTATAATTCTAGTAAAGTGGATAAAATCAGCTAGGGCCATATTAGTCCTGGAGGGATTGAATCAGCTGGGTCTGCCAGGACCAGAACCACCCTGACTTAGTTTTCTGAATTAGAGTATTAAAATTATTACTATCAAATTGTAATGTTAATGTAGACCTGGTAACTGTAAGAGTAGAGGTACTCTGTCCACTGTTTCCAAATGGAATAAGTACTGATTTTCTAAGAATGAACCCTGGTTGTCTTACTGATTTCCCTGCCAGTTGAACTAAACTGCTGGACTGCATTAGCATATCTCTATAACTGATAATTATAGCAATTATTTGTAATTACTATTACCAATAAGAAAAAAACACTTGATCAGCCTCAAATTTATACCAACATTTTTTGAGGTAGCTATAATGTTCAAGTTTAAACTGATAGACACTACACTTTGCCTCAAATTTTGCTAATTATTATTATTTATTTTTAACTCCTATTCATTGACTCATAGAATACTATCAGGAGTCAATCTGATCAACAAAGACATATATGTAAAGGCATCTGGAATAGTTGAATACATTAAAATTATTATTTTCTTGGCTATTATGTGGTGTTTACAATAAATTAAGGGAGGAAATTTTTTTTACAAAATTTAATAAAAGTCAAAATACCTAAAAAAATTGGGTGGACCTGGAGAGGGACATTTTTTTTGAAAATATTTCCTAAAAATATATAACCTGTAAACTTTAAGATAAAGATTTAGGTGGTGGTTAATAAATTTTATGAAAGTTACTGATCTTTAAAAAAAAAATTTTAATATAAATCTAATTATGCTTTTTGAAATCAAGACGAGTAACAATTCCCGATTTTCTGCCACATAAGTACTCAGACTAAATCCAATATTCTGAGTGTGTAACATTGAAGGCAAGTCTCAATACGTAGCTGTAAACTATTGTAGTAAAATAAACTGCTAGTTACTGGTGGCAACTGGGCTAGAAGATGTTGATGAGACTACGGTTTATAGGTTAGAAAATATCGTAGTAAAAGATCCGAGGTAGAATATTAGCTTTAGATCTCTGTTATTCTTACCTTTAGCCTTTGTGAAGTTCGAAAGAAGCCCCCGCAACCGCGGTAACTCACTACCCGCTAGTGACGTTTGCAAAGGTCGGAGTTCATTTTAGTGTTACTGAAATCCTTATGCAAACAAATAATGGATCCAGATACTTCTCAGCGGTTCAGCTACGAGGATACAGCAGACAAGGCTCCACAACTTGTCAAGGCTTAGTCCTATCCGGGTGGACCCTATAACATTGCCATTTGGTTTAACCCTTTCGTTCCGAATTGTTTGGACGCGCGAGGAAAAATCTAATCTTCTACGAGATTGGGAACGAAAGGGTTAAGTATTTACCAATATAATACACATAAAATGTTCGTGCGAGTTAGGTAAAATGTAATTTGGTGTGGGGTAGCAGTAAACAGGATATTAGCTGCTGAATTCTACACTTCAGAGTCAAAGTCTGTAATTGAGACTGTGTAAACATCCAGTGTTTTGTGAAGTACCTCTTCAGGTAAGCCATCTTTGCCTGCAATAAATATAGTAGGTCTGCAAAGCCATAGCAACCAAGCTAATTTTGTAGTTAAGTCGCATTTTCCAACTGTCCCAGCACCCTCAAGTTGGTTATAAAATCTCCTTTCATTTCACTCCACATTCTATAACTTTTAAAATTAAGCATCATGCTTGTCCCTAGAGTAAATGAGTAAGCTATTGAAAGCTGTCAACACTTTATCTATGCTATCTCTGTTTAGATTTTGGCGTCACATATTATACGATTCCTAGGTTACACATTATAGGCTTTTTCAATACAATTATGAAAATACAGTTATTTCTCAAAATGATTTTTTTCCTTCAAGGCTCACACTGACAAGTTTTAGTCGGTGGGCAATATTTTATGTGTACATTAGAACTTATGTCAACAGCCGAAATTGGAGAAGTATAGAATTGTTTCTGGGCCAAATACAACCTTCGCAAGTTTCAATTTTTCCAGGTGCAAATGTCACAATATAATATTGTGGTAGTTCATACCCTGTTCTTTGGAGCTTCCGGTCTGCAAATAATTCTGAGATAGGTAAGCCCATTTCCATAAATGCCTGGCAGCACTTAATCGGACTCCGAAACATAACGTTGACCAATTTGCAAATGAATGAAAGTGGATATTATTGTTTTGGACGTATTAGAAGAGAAATATTCGAAAGCAGTTGCTTAATAAAAGTGATGGATGAGACAGCGGAAGGTGTAATACCTAGCTGGGTGGAGGTTAAAGAAGGAAACTCAATTACTCTGAGATGCTGAGGTAGTATAACACCGGTAGAATGGGCAGGTGTGCATTTTGATAACCAAACTAAAAGCATAGATAATAATTCAATCACACTTTATAACTTACAAAAGGAGCATAGCGGACGATATTTTTGCGGCGGTATTAAGACAAATTCAGACCTTAAAAAGACAGTTTTTCACGATTATGCTGTTATACTTGTTGACAGCTTTATTGTTCGTTTTTATGAACCTTCAAGATCCTACACCATTCATGACTCTGAATTTTCTAGAAAATGTTCTGCCTGCGTTGACGTGGTATGAATTGCTGTATAGCTAATTACAGCAATATTTTTTTAGAGTAACAATTTGGCCATTAACGTTCATTAGCCCACATTTAGAACTGGAAAATGGTTCCCATTTAAGTCAGTGGAGTTGTGGAATGCTGACCTTCACAACACATTCAGCATCCACAAAGACACTAATTAACATTTATTGACAACAGCATTCCATACTTCAAAGTACATTGTCACTTAGCTAGTTATATTTAGAACACTATATTTAGTAACAGTTTCTGCACTGATATAAAAGGAAGCTCTGTAGACAACTTCCTTTCGCTCTGCAAATGTCTTCATGACCTTGTGTGTGTTTTGTCTTTGTAAATGTTTTCATAACTAACCCCCTGTCAATATCAAGAGAAAGCTTGTGGGTTACTGCAAAGGACAATTCTACATCACTTGCTGCAAAGTCTGGTGGCAGCTTACCCAATTACTGCTGCAAAGCCTTTTAAGTGAGGAGCTGACTTTTGTCAACCTTAGGCAAGAACAGAAATTTCCCACAATTGGTGGCAGCGGTGGGATACAAAGAACAATCCAACAAAACCAGTGAAGAAGAAGCAGAAAAAAACTACATTAATGCAGAACAGACCTGCAAAAGGAAAGAAGAAAGAAGTACAAGTTAACAGAGGAGGAGAATTAAAAACAGTTCCAGTTAGTTGGAGAGAAGCTCTTTTACCTGTAACTCCTCCAGTACCAGCTGCTGTCCAGAGACAGAGCACAGCTTATAATTTGAGAAAAAATCCCAAGAAAAGAAAAGAGACACAGTTTTTCAAGCTATTGGAATTAAGTTATAGTGATACTGAGGAATTTGCTGAAACATTGACAGTTCCCTTGGCAGAGAGAGTCACTGAAACTGAAACATTTATTGAAAGTGAAAGAATAGAAAATACTTCCACAATAGAAACTTCAAAAAGTAGTACAATTACCAACATTACTACAGAAGTCAGCAGGGAAATCTCTGGAGAAGAAATAGTTCCTGAAACGGTTGAACTCAACACTGAGTGTGAAACTTCTACAGAAGTAACTATAGAAAAGGAAACAAGAATGGCAACTGGAATGTCAAGTCTGGAGGCCACCATGGCCCAATTATTAGCAACAATGTTAGAAAATCAAGCAAGACTATAGAAGAAAGGGAGAGAAAGGAAAAAGAAGAAAGGAAAAAGGAACAAGAAGAACAGGGACGGAAACAAGAAGAACAAAGGCAAAGAGAAAAGGAATGATGGCAATAGAGAAAAAGAAATTAGAACTTGAACAATCTAGACTGGAAGCTGAAAAGGAAAGAATGGAAGCCGATGAAAGAAGGAGTAGAGAGGAAAGAAGATTAAGGAAATTGGATGATGAAAGGAGAGAGAAATTTTCTGGATTCAGCAGTTACAAAACAGGAAATGATCTGAGGCAATATTTTCTACAATTTGAAACCATCATGAGAGATTGTCATTATGAAAAGGATACTTGGAACTCAAAGCTATTCCCAAAATTGGATTCAACTTTGGCAGAAAGAATGCAACCTCTCATAGAGCAACATCAAGATTATGAATACATCAAGAAGACACTGTTGAAATCAGTTGGAGCCACTTCAATTGCATTTGGTCAGCAAGTACAAGAAATGAGCATGGATAAATTGAAGCACAAAACTGCATCTCAGATTATTGAACTCCTCAGGAAAATAACTGAAGGATGGTTACAGGATGCCACTTCCTTAGAGGAAGCAATATTTGCTATAGTGAGGTCTGTATTGAGGAGATGTCTGCCTTATCATGGTATTTCTTTTCTGGATGGGAAAACCAGCTCAAATCTTACTGAATTAACTGACCACTTGAATGATTGGATGAACTCTAGACAACCTGGTGATTATTCCAAAATACCTGGCCAAAGCAGCAAAACTCATGAGAAGAAAGGAAACTCTCACCATAGAGAAGACAGAAGTGATGCAAAGAGTTGTACCATTTGTAAGAAGTTAGGTCACACCAGTGACCAATGCTGGTTCAGAAAAGATGGCAAGTATGGAGAATCCAGCAATAGTAATGGCAGCAACAACAACAGAAGTTCTAAAAACAACAATTGCTTCATCTGCAATGGAACTGGGCACAGGTCTCATGAATGTCCCCAAAAGAAGTCATCTGTAAAGAAAGAGAAGAATCTGAAGGAGCCAAACATGGGTGCTTTCAGACAAGCCTCAAGTTGGATTTCTGGGAAAGTGAATGGAACAGAACATAGAATTCTGATTGATACTGGTGCCTCAGTAGGAGTTGTCACTCCAGAAGTTGCAGAAATGTCAACATATAAATCTGACAAAGAGATTTTCCTGGATGGTGCAATCAGAGGATATAGGAAACTTGTGTTGGTGGAATATGAATTTAATGGAATCACTTTGGAAAGAGAGGCTGCAATAAGTGACAAACATAAAGACTTTCAAGGAATCATTTTCCCTTGGAACCCTAAAGACAAGCAAGAAAATGAGTTGTTTGTTCCAATGTTTGAAAGAAAAGCTGAACCCAAAGATATTGCTGTGATAACAAGGCAACAGAAGAGGAATGGAAAACTTCTGAAGAAGCAACAACCAGTTATTCCTGCCAAACCTCTTGTGACAGATTCTGAGGCAGCAACTTCCACTGTTATAGAATCAACAGAGTCAGGGGACACTTCCACTGAAGCAACTCCAGCTTTAGAGGATGGTATTGTTGGTGAAGAGGACACTTTGACAGCTGCAACACCAGCAACTGATAATGATGTTCATGAAGACACATCCATAGAGGAGGCGGTAATCACTGATGATAAAGTCGCTGAGCCTATAATCACAGAGGAAGCAGAGGAAAATGATGAATGTGAGTCTGGAATTCAAGGAATCCCTACAGAATTAGAAGCAGATAGCAATATGCAAGAGAGTGACAATATGATGAAATTTATTGAGGAATTAAAGCCGGTGACAGAAGGAACTGAAAGGCAGGAGTTTGTAAAGGATGTTGAAAGTGACACAACAATCAATGTTTGGAGAGAACTTGGCAAGAAGAAACTGCAAGGATTCAGAATGAATAATGGCCTACTGACACAAGAAAGAGAAATTGAATGGGGAACATTTGGTGAAGTCATTGTTGTTCCAAAGTCATGGAGAAATAAGCTGATGGAACTTGGGCATGAAAAGATGGGCCATCTTGGAGGAGAAAAAGTATTGTTAATGATAAAGAAGAGATTTATTTGGCCCAACATGAAGAAAGAAATATACCAACATTGCTCCAGCTGCACAAAGTGCCAATACAATTCTAAGTATCAGCCAAAGAAAGCTTCAATGGTTCCCAGACCAGTTATCACTGAACCATTTCAAAGTGTGGCCATAGACTTAGTGGGACCCCTCCCCAAAGGAAAAGGAGGATGTCAGTTTATTCTTACAAGTATTTGCCTAGCAACCAGGTGGCCTAGTGCTATAGCCTTAAAATCAACCACATCAAGAGCAGTTGCTGAAGCTCTCTGGACCATCTTTTCAAACACTACTATACCAGAGAAAATACTGAGTGATAAGGGTCCTCAGTTCATGAGTGCTGTAATGAAAGATTTAACATCGTTTTTGGGAATAACTCATGTCACAAGCTCTGCTTATCACCCCCAAACTAATGGATGTTTGGAGAGGGTTCATGGCACCTTCAAATCCATCTTGAAGAAGTGTATCAGCTGCAAAACTGACTGGGTGCAACAAATTCCATTTGTCCTTTTTGTTCTGAGGCAAATGCCAAATTCGGAACATGGATTTAGTCCATTCGAATTAATCTATGGCAGCAGAAGTAGAACCCCCCTGGAGGTATTGTATTTTGGCTTAAATAAATTCAATGGAAGGAATCTGAAGACAGGTGCTTGGGTTAATGATCTGGCTGACAAACTACAGCTAATCAGGGATAAGGCAGCTTTGGCAACGGCACACACCATTGAAAAGAGGAAGGAAATGTATGACAAGAATGCAAAAGACAGAGAATTTCAAGTTGGACAGAAAGTGAGATACAGAATCCCAGGGAAGTTGAGTGCTCTCTCTGAAAGTTGGGATGGACCCTACATTGTGAAGAAGAAACTGGGAAGTGTAAACTATCAAATTCTGAAGGAAGGAGCCAAAGGTGAAGGCAAAGTGACACACATCAATAATCTAATGAAATTGACAGAAAGAGGAACTGTGAACAGGCTGGATGTTGTGTCAGAGGAAGAAGATGAAGAAGTTCAACAAGAATTGACAGGAAAACAGATATTGAAAGACAGATGTAAATTTTACAATGAAGAAGAGTTGAGAGAAGTTTTGAAGAAATTTGATGGATGTATGAAAGATGAAACTGGTGTCACCAAAGTAACAGAACTAAAGATTGACACTGGAGATCATCCACCAATACAATGTCAACCCTACTCAGTGCCTATGTCTTTGAGAGGCAAGGTCAAACAAGAACTGGAGAACTTGGAGGATAATGGAATTATTGTCAGAAGTAACAGCAAATGGTGTTCACCAATGGTGCCTGTTAGAAAACCAGATGGTTCAATCCGGATCTGTGGAGATTTCAGGAAGCTAAATTCAATTACAACAACTGAACCATATTGCATCTCCAGATTGGAGGAACTTGTCAGTACAGTTGGAGACTCAGCTGTTCTAAGTAAAATTGACTTAGCTAAAGGCTTTCATCAAGTCTCAGTAAATAATGAAGATAGTAATAAACTTACCATCATTACACCATTTGGAAAATGGAAATACTTGAAGATGCCATTTGGAGTTGCCAGTGCTCCTGCTACATTTCAGAAGCTGATGAACCTAGTGCTGAAGGATTGTACAGAAATCAGTTGTGTGTATATTGATGATATTTTGATCTGGAGCCCAACTTGGCAACAACACTTGAAAGATCTCAACACGGTGTTCACAGAACTCAAGAAAGCTGGACTAACATGCAAACCTGCAAAGTGTCAGTTTGGGATGACCACTTTGCAATTCCTAGGGCATGAGATTGGAAATGGCA
>WLWD01000842.1_pt1 | contig 122392 bp, 54 predicted proteins | sample 6712731 | NCBI WGS metagenome assembly WLWD01 (sample SAMN12718690, study PRJNA576275) | sponge metagenome | isolation source: marine sponge | host: Mycale hentscheli | place: New Zealand: South Island, Marlborough, Capsize Point | collected 2014-11-01
AATTTCTCAAGTATATTTTGTGATCAGCCTATGAATAATGCAAATTAGTTTCTTGCAAAAGCTATCAAATAATTATTGTATGTGCACTCTAGCTATTAAATATACTTCAAGATTAATATGAAACTTATTACTGACTCCAACTTCCTGGCTCAGGTCCTAATGACTGATACAGCAGATGTTACAGTCTCCTTGTCACTAGCTATCATTTTAAACTCAGCGATCATAAAGAAGTGGGGGAGCTGCAAACAATCAGATACAGCATAATGATACCGGCCTTTTTGTATTGACTACGGGGCGTTTCCAATCCCGGTAGAATTCTTTTATTAATGGCCAGTACAATTTATTTTTATAGCCCCAATTTTCCTTACGTCTTTTTTCCCTCCGTTACCGTGCTCGTCAAACGCATCGCGTCGCACTTAGTACCTAACTATATATATATACTAGAAAATGCTCGTGTAGCATTGATTGGGCGAGCGAGGTTCTGGGGAAATGTTGACACTTTCAATTGCATTGGGGTCGTTTGATTTGAATTTGCATTGGTTTTCTTCCTGCAGGTTGCCAAATCTGAATTCACATCTCATTATTAGTAGTAGAATATGTAATGACATGTAAAGGGGGAAATGATGATTGGTAAAGGGTAAAGAATGGTACTCCTCATGATAAAGTAACAAGGTAAAGGGTAAAGAATGGTACTCCTTCTGGAATGCGCGCGCGTTTAAACGACGACGTACGACGCGTTTAAAGGACGACGTATTCAGGATTTCCATAGACTACATCTTAAAGTTGCTCGCTCGCTTCGCTCGCTCGCCAACTAGTGGTGTGCTTGAGCACAAATATCAGCGAGTCTGCCTAGTTAGGTAATATAAAGCTACAGTATTGTTACTACATAATTTATATTTTAGCTTAGTGCACAAGCAGTTGACTATTAATTTTAGCAAACAAATACAAAATTACTCTCTTACTTGGGATGGTAACTTCTGTAGTATCAAACTTAAGCCATTCTGACTACCTAAAGTATAGCCATTCAGACCACCAGTGGTTCTCCAACAAGTGGTACTTAGGCTAGCAGCCCCAAAAAACTGTGAGGCTTTTTAAAATTAATGTCTGATGAAGGGTTTTTAATTCTATAATAACTAGTCATAGTAACTGTTTGTGACTTCAAGCATTCCACTGGAATTATCTCATGATTTGTCGTACAATCCATACATATACACATGATATATATAGTACATCGAACATAAACCCGATTTTAAATTATTCAGCCCTAATTGGCGAGCAAGTGAAACACTCTCAGGGGTAACACAATTGAAAACCGGGGATATACGTTTTTAATCGAATGAGGAAGAGATTCTTAGGGGTGAATAATGCAAAATCGGGTATATATTATATGTATGGATGTATGTATGCCTCTCAAACACGTGCGTGGGTGCCTTTTTTTTTCTCCTAAAAACACTGCTTTTCAGGCTTGACCCCAGATTTTCCCCCCCGGATACTACAGCATTAACCAAGTCGTACTTTAAACTTAGGTTCAAAACTGTGAGATAATTCCTGCGAAAATCCTTCTTTATCAAGTCACAAACAGTTGCTGTGACCCATTACTATGGCATTGAAGACCAGTATAATAGAATATTGTGTTACTGCAACTATAATATAGTTAGCCTAGTTTTTACTATAGCTTATTTGATACTTGCAGCTTCCAACGTTCACAGTATAGGGAGGTTTGAGTTGATAAGCCTAGTATTATGCTATTACTATATTAACTGTCTATTACTTTTGTTTTTGTGCTGGCTACAGAGTTATTGAAGGATGTGGAACAAGACCAAATTTTGGTTAAACAGAGAGAGCTTGAATTGAATGAGAGACGGCAGAAATATGAATGGCAGATATTTTATGATATCGGAGTTCCATCTGCAATTGATGATACCAGAGATGATATTCCTGCAGATGAGCAATTCAATCGAGTCAAAAATATTGACTTTACTTTAAATGGAACAGAAGCTCTTGCAAAATTGGGTTTGACTGGAATTGTTATCGATGTTAATGATCTGAGTGACTTTGCAAAGTTTGCCAAGTCTGTGAATCCAGATGAGGCCATACCTCTGTATGAAGCTGGTCGCTGGACATCTGATGTAGAATTTGGTCGTCAAATTCTCAATGGAGTCAACCCAATGGTCATTAAGAAGTGCACAGAGATTCCTCCTAAGTTTCCAGTAACCAATGCATTAGTCCAACCCTATCTTACGAGGAGTCTCACTTTAGAGCAAGAAATGAAGGTGAACATTAAATAGAGTTTATAGTTACTATCATTGATAGGTATTATATTTATATTTTCGCAGGCTGGTCGTATCTTTATATGTGACTTGGAAATCATGGATGGTCTTACACCACGTGAGGGGTGCTTTGTTGCGGCTCCTATTTGCCTTCTCTATGTCAACAACAATGATGACCTAGTTCCTATAGCTATTCAGATCAGACAAGGAGTAAGAGAAGAAGAGAAGTCAATTCCTAATCCTATATTTGTTCCTGGAGACAACTGGATGGATTGGGTACTTGCTAAAATCTATTACCAGAGTTCTCATGGCCAGGTATGTAGTCATAGTTAGCTCTATATTCGTCAGTAGGTATCAGAATTACGCAAATACTAGCTACTTGTTATTGTTAATATTGCTATATTTTTGTATCACTTAGCTACATCAAGTTTTGACTCACTATGTTTCCTGTCATGCTGCTATGGAGGCCTACTGTGTGGCTACAATGAGAAATCTTCCAGATGCTCATCCTGTTAATAAGCTACTGCGTCCTCACTTTCGCTACACCATTGCTATCAACACTCATGCGAGAGCTACTCTGATCAACAATGGCGGCACCATAGATAAAGCATTTGGTATTGGAGGAGACGGTAAAGTAGAGCTATTCAAAAGAGCCTCTGAATGTTATACCGTAGACTTCACCATATAAAGCAAAGCATTGAAGAACGAGGCCTGGAATCGGTTCCAAAGTTTTACTATCGTGACGATGGCTTAAAGGTGTGGGGACATTTTGAGAGTTTAGTGACTGCAATAATAGACGAGTTCTACGCTTCAGATTCTGAAGTAAGGGATGATGCAGAACTGAAGAAATGGACAGAAGACTTGTACACTAATGGGTTTCCTAAATATAAGGGATCCCTGCCTGGCTGAGGCTTTCCTAAGCACATCACATCAAAGAGCGACTTGATCAAGCAATGTACTTGCATCATGTTCACAGGATCTTGCCAGCATGCAGCTGTCAACTTTGGTCAGTACGTCATCTTCAGTTACGTGCCAAATGCTCCATTTGCTGTTCGGCAACCTCCACCTGAGGCAAAGGGCTTGTCTGATTACAATCGACTGTTACACACTCTTCCAGATGAGGCTACAACTGTTAGTAGCATTACTATCACATATGCTTTATCACAGTACAGCCCTGATGAAGTAAGTAGCTAGCTATGGCAGGACAAAATACATATATTTAATTGAGATGTATTGTCTGTAAATAGAACATGAATGTGATTGGTAGGTTAGTTTAGGTCTATAGTTGAAATGATTTTAGATCAGAAATAGAAATATTTCACCATGTTAATTTAGCATCAACGTTCATACTATATTTTGTTTATAGATTTCACTGGGAAATTATCCTGCTCAAAGGTTCTTGGAATCTGGACCATTGGAGAGCATTGCTGCATTTGCAGGCAACTTGAAGAAGTACGAAGAAGCAGTGAAGGGAAGAAATGCTTCTATGGATATACCATACATTTATATGCTACCAGAGAAGGTTCCTAACAGTATCACCATATGATAGACTGCTCTGATTCTGAACTCACATTAAAGGCTGAACTATAGATATGTTAGTAAAAACATACTTGTTTATAATTTTAGTTTAGCTGGTCATTTTGTTTTAAGTTGTAATGACAAGTTGACTTTTAAAAAAAGACTTCTATAGCCGCAAACTTATGAAGGGCAATATCAGAAAATCAGTAAAAGTCTTTTATAAAGTATAATTATATTAGTTGACAAGTTATAGCAGGTATATAACATATGACAGGCTCTGAGAAAAGGTGCAAATTTGGGATAAAGAAAGTATAGCTATACATATAAGTGAACAAAGGTCAACCAAGAGTGTATCTATAACTCAGACAAAATGCCATTAACCAAGTACCACCTCCACTAATAGAAAATTGAACTCCAGTAATAGGCTAACTGTGTTCGCAAAGTTAAGATATGTCAGAGACAACCTAATAAGAGTAGACAATTTAATTTCCTTGGTTATTACGGGTAAAGATTGATAAACCAAAGAATTCTGTTCAATAAAGTCTCCAAGCAAACACACAAACACGAGGGTCAAAGCAAAAATTACATACATTAATTTTAGCAAACAAATACATAATAACTTCTTACCTCAAATTCCCAAGTTCTGAATTCAAGCCATTCAAACTATCTGAATTGCCAGTAAACTCTTGACAACTAGCACTCAGCTACCAAAAATAGGCAAGATTTTTGTTGTAATTTTAGCTAACAAATACAGAATGAGTACTTACCTCATTTTTCCTGTAGTAGTAGCTTCTGGTATTTAATATCATCTGAATTATCAGGAACTCTTGACAACAACACTCAGATACTAAAACAAACAGCCTAACAGTGGACTAGTTTGGCATAGTTAGACTACTATATGAACAACAAACAAAATCTGGTAAAGTACTTCATTGTCGTAGGAACCACTCGCGTAGCTTTTTGTGAATTTGAAAATAAAAAAAAAAGCATTTCTAAGAAACAATTGTACAGTCTAAAGCTATTACTTGGTCCTGTAGTTTCAAGAAGCTAAGGACTAACAAGGCCGTCGGAACCGCTGAGGCTGGTGAGGTTTCGGCCTCACCACTTTTTTGCCGAAGTAGGCGTGGTTTTGTTTGCGCGAGCGCTTATTATCACGTTGCTTTTTAGCTGAGGTAAAATGGCATCGATGTTGGAGTCCAAAGGTGAACTATGATTACTTAATTTCCACACCATTGACTTAGTTTACTAAACTCAAATTAGTATTCTATTCAATTTATTCACACTTTCAATTTATATAAACTTATGGAAGTCTACCTGCATACAATGTTTTTTTCTTTTTTCCTGTGTACTTTACTTTCACCACCCCACCTTGAGCATGCCTATAAAACTACCAGTCATTCAGTCATTTTTTAGTTGTTGTTCTTGTTCTAGTCGTTGTGATTACATTATATTGAAGAACTTGGTGAACTAACCTTATACCACTACCTAGCTAACCACCATTGTGAGTGTAGCCAGAGCTAAAATACAGTCAACTAGCTACTAAAGTTTTGGCTGCATTCAATCATCCATGAAGCCTAGAAAGCTGCAAGTGCCAGTAGTTGGAACAGAGCCACACCAGCCATCCTCTCCTCCATTCAGGAGAGAATTTGGGAAGAAAAATGTTGTAAAAAGATCGTTTTTGCTACGATGTCAGGTAAAAATGCTGGAGTAGTTGCTAAAGTATTAAAAGAAGAGCCTAAAGCTTTGTACACACGCTGCTATGGCCATTCATCCAGCCTTGCATGTGGAGATGCAATCAAACATTCTAAAATTATGAAAGATTCACTTGATACAACTCATGAAATCACAAAACTTATAAAGAAGTCCCCACGTAGAGTTACATTGCTTGAGAAACTGAAAAGTGAGTTGGCCCCTTTTGGGAAAAGATTTGTAAAGAGGTTGAACAGACTGGATTATGAAGCTGAGTTAAAGTGTGTGGCTAATTTCTATACGACTGATTTTAATTATGAATTATTAAAAAACTCAGCTGGAGATACTGAGAGCTAATTTCACTCCAAATCAAACCTCTGTTAAAATCACTGATGTTACTGAATTCTTCAAAGCAATGACTCCAGGTCAGCGAGAACTTCTATCTGAAGTGTGTCAATTGTTTCAACTCCTACTTGTAATACCAGCAACTAATGCTGTCAGTGAAAGGTCCTTTAGTGCTTTACGAAGAGTGAAAACGTATTTGCGTTCGACAATGGCTCAAGACAGGCTGAATCACATCATGACTTTGCATATTCATCGAGGTCTTACTGATGATCTAAGCTTGATTGAAAGTGCTAACTGATTTATTCATGGAAGTGATCATAGAGAACAGATTTTTGGGAAATTTGTGGCAATAAATGTGATTGAAACTTTTTATTTGTAAACATGAATTAAATTTTCTTGAACAATGTTTGAAACTTTTTAAAAAAATATAAATTAAATTTTCTTGGCTAATAATTGGCCGTGATTATTTGTAAATATCAATTAAATTTTCTTGACTAATATTGGCCTCACCACTTTGTATTTGCTTCCGACCCCCCTGACCATAAAGATGTATTTTTAGGAGAAAAAAGGAGTCTGTGCGTGGGTCACTCACCAACTAGCGGTATATTAAGCAAAATATGGCAAGCAAACCTGCCTAGTTAAACTATAGTAGGTAACCATTAATTTTAGCAAACAAATGCGGAATTGTGTTCTTACCAAAGTAGTGGTAATTCTGCAGTATTTAAAGCCATTCCGACTATCTGAGTGATCAGCTACAAAAAAAAAAAAAGAAAACAAGAAAAGAAAAAGAAACGGCTTGATTTTCAGTAATTTTAGCTGACAAATACAGATTAATTTACTCACCTCAATTTTTCTGGAGTAGCAGTAGCTTTTCTTATTACAGAATCACAGCTCTCAGACTAAAAAAACAAACAAACAAATAGGCTGAACACTTTGCGGTAAAGTGTTTTCAATTAACCACTTGCATATTTTTTTTGTGACTTGAAAAAGCAAGTATTTTGGAATTATCGCAGATTTTTAGCTTTCGTGTTTCTGCAATTGTGGTCGTTTCTTGTACTAATTCAGGTAATGACGATGCTTTACCGAACTATTGAATTATTCCTGAAGACACATGCACACACACACTGTTGTCGTCGTTACTGACAGACAGGCATATATAATATGTAGATTATTAATTACTGCATCTCTAACAGTTTTTTATGATGCTATCTTCTCACCTTCAACAGACTAATGAAAATTCTAATATTACTCTATTTGTGAATTTCCTAAAAGAAAGAGTACTACAATAGATACTTGTCAAATTTAATATTTTTGGTCTTAATGAAGAAACAACAAACAGTAGTTTTATGCAAATATGTGACAACCAGCTAGCTACAAAATCTCAATGCAGGAAAGTTGAAAATTCTAGAGGAGAGGGTTGAAAATATAAGAGAATTTTCTCACAATTATTAAAGAGATAAATTTGGTGATATCAGAGAGAAAAGTAGACAACATTAGCAACTTCTGCCAACTCTGAGTTGGCAGAAGGGTGGTCCTTCGAGGTTCAGGCATCTGTCAGCGTAGCGCACCCACAATCCTAGCATTCGTTGGTTTTCTTCAGTCCCTTTAGGAAGGAACAAACATGCAGATTTGACTCAAGAAATATGCAAGGTTGCTGGAATCAGAGATCATAAAATTAATAACATTTTTCATGCCACTGGTCTACAAAACTTTTCTTGGCGGGAGTACAAGAGAAAAATTATCCGGGAGTACAAGAGAAAAATTATCCAGTAACGGACTGGCCATCACTCTGTTGAAGCTTCAAGGAGATAGAACACACCAGTAAACAATAACATTAAGCTGTGGCAAACATTCTTGGAGCTAAAGAGCTAGGTGTATTATAATTAGTCTGATTTGTCTGTATATATTGTTTTGTGTGTTAGTCTCAGCCTACTCCTGACCAATGTTTTTAACAAACTATTTGTAATGCTACAATCATGGTAATTAATACAGGTTGAGGTAGTTTTATATCTAATTACATTATCATTACTTATTTATGTATTTAATAACTGTTACCTTACATTTAGTTGTACTGTTATGTCCTTCATAGGTGAAGAAACTTGGTGAGGGGGGAGGGGGGAGGGGGCATTGGGGGCATGTCCCCTCCTTATACTTTGAGCCTCTATAGTGTTCATTGTCGTATTTACTCAGCTGTGCCTAAACAAGACCACAGCTGCATTTACAGACAGATGACAAAAGAACCAGATATTTAGATACTGCCAATAATTTAGGTCTGTAAATAATAAGTGGGGTTCTTTAAATTAATTTGAAGATTACCGATATAATATATTATATATTTGTATAATATAGTAAAAATACTTTGTATGAGGATACATGTGACTGGAATGGGTGGGTTTCTGCCAACTAACAGTGGAGGCAACAAAGTGTTTGTTGTTGCCACCAGAATCTGCTTGTCACAGAAGGTTAGGTCTAGCTATTGGCCTCTTAAGACACAGTTAGATAGCACCAGGTTGTCTGAGGTTAACTTATAAACAGAACCAATAAGTGCAGACTAACTCCCTGGACATATGCAAAGCCATAATATTATAGCAAACTCTGCACATGCCCAGTATCATGATGTGCATGACATAGAAATTATAAGCAGCACAAAAATGGTGTGTGTCACTAAGACCCAAATGCTGTTACTGGTAACATTACATGAAAACAGCAAGAGAGCACCTATCAAGGCCACTCCACCAATTAAGTAATTAAGTTGATTAAAGTTATGATTAATCAGTTCTCGAGTCCTTGTGAGAGGAGTTTGATGAGGGTGAGGGACTTCTCTCACAATACACACCCTCAAGTATGTCTTGGTGCTTGTCATGCTGTGTCCCCCCCCCCCCCCCCCCCCCAATTAAGGAATTATTCCTACTCATTATGATGTTGTAATTAAACTTTTGCCTTACATTATAAAAAAATGCTTTAGGAAGACTGTGCAATAATTGCCAGGCTGTAGACAGGAGGTGCTTGGAAGTTTATAATAACCCACAACATTTCTGATTCAAGTGTTAAGTTCTTTATTCTCGCAACTGTAATTTTTCAACCAGTAAATAGATACCTGATGAATACCAACTATTTATGTTACCATTTGCTACTTGAACTGATACTATAACCAGTACTGATACTACTGAAGTGTAAATTTCTACTGGCAATAGTATTAACATGATGTCCGGGTTTCTCCTTTTTTATGAATCCCAGTGGCAAATTTTTTGGCATCTCTGATTAAATTAAGGATGCATCCATTGATCATGGGCATAATTTTGCATTACACTCACTTATAAATTATTACTTTGCCCGTACTTAAGCCTGTGATTTTCTCCATTGATAGCCGGAGGCAAGGCCTACAATCAGATATGCATTATAGTAATGATGATAATCCTAAAGATAGAGAATGTGTCAGACCTTAGATCTAGAAGCAGTGTAAAAATATATGACTTGCGAGGCAGACAACAGTAATAGCTAACCTACCCGTGATGAAATATCATGGCTGGACTAATATTTACTTCTACCAGATATGATGACTAGCTGGTAGTGTTTCATCCATATAGTTATAATTAGATGCTAACATCCCAATAACAGTAGCTTGGAGAGCTTATAGGTGTAAATGTAATTTTATTACTCCTTTGAAACTAGTTGACTGTTCCAGCTCAGCTTCATAATTTGACACATCTATTCATGGGAAAACTGTCAAATATGTGATTGAGATTATAGTGTACAGTCTCGTGGCTATGTTTATACTTCATTAGAATTAATAATAGAGCATCATATAGCATCAATTGAAATTCTCTTTAGATGTTTCGGCTCAAGGGGCTTCTTCAGTAAAAACAAGTGAGAAATAGCATGACTCAGCATGTATGTATGCTTAAGTAGGACTGCAGGTGACTGTAGGTATTGAAAAGTCTCAGTAGCAGTTGGCAACCATTCATCCGCCGGACAACTGAATCCTGCATTACATACGGAATTAAGTTACAGGGATGGAGGAAGCTCTCATAAATTGGTCCGGCCAGGAATTGGGTGTGGCCAAAACAGTCATAGGTGTGGCAAGTTCGTGGGTGTAGCTAAAGATAATTCATTGGTGTGACAAATCTATACATACTTTTATTCACTATAATTGTAAATAGCTAGATAAATAAAAAAAATAGAAATTTTGTTATAAAATAATTGGTAAAGATTACAAATTTGGGATTTCCCTTTTGAGGAAATAGTTATTTCAGACTTCCCCATTTCAAAAGATGGTGGGCCTGGACCAACTGGACCGGTTCCTCCAGGCCTAAGTTATTAGTGTTGTGCGGTATAGTCCCTACAATAATGTAGAAGTCATTAGATATTTTAAAATATCAAAATCTGTAGTAATTGCAACACTAGATATAGTTTGTTCAAAATATTGATTAAGCTTTCCTCACCTATTCCTTCTCCCCTGCTTACCTCTACCAACAAGCTAGGGTGTCATGGAGAGAACCTGAACAAGAGATGTCAGTAGTATCATAATAGCCTCACACAATCGCTCAACCACTTGATGGTTACTCAATAGGAATGGATCACCCTCTTATCACTATTAATTTCAATATAATATTATATATATATTTTTTTTTATTGGTGAGAATGAAGTTGCTAAAACTTAGCAAACAATTTGTCAGCTTTCTTGCTTTTAGACAATTGTCTGCAGTGTTCCTTGCATTAAGACTGTCATATTTTAGAATCACGAAATTGCTATAAAAAAGCTATCCATATGGTACTTTAAGTCTACATTTTGTTACTTGTCTAAATTTTGTTTATTTGTATTAGCTATAAAATAAGTTCTGTAAATTGTAATCTAATCTAATTCATTAACTATACAATACTAAGTATTTAAGTTGAACTATTGTCCAATACTAGAGATTTGCTAATGAATATCATGAGATCAGATCTATAATCTGACATCTGTAGTGGGTTAATTAGGAATCAAAGTTTTAGGTCACAAGCTACATCAAAATTATTATACATCTCAAACTGACTATGTCACAAAGCAGAACTCACAGAGCTTGTTCACTGAACATCATATCTGTGTATGTGCAAAGACCCTTTCATATATTGTATATGTCTACTCCACCATTTTAGATCCAATACGTCAGTACTATTCTATCTTGCTTGAAGTCCCAATGCATAAATAAATATAAATTGGAAGAATGCAATACATGTACTTGATCCATTTACTCCCTTTGTTGATTTTTTTAAACTTTCCTGGGGCCTTATTTTCATTCACCTTTGGCTCACGAAAATGAATAGCCAGCTCAAGAAAAATCCCGCCACATCAAATTTGACTCATGTAAATATTACATATCAAGCATTACCCGATATTCTATCATTTACCCTTAATCTGTCTCCCATTCTTCGCTCATTCGCTACTATCTTTGATAGTCTACCCCTAATACTGTCTTGTTTGCCAATACAACTTTCAATTACATACCCCTTAAACTGTCTCGCTCACTTCGCTTGCTCACCGATTATATAACTACATTGCTTTATTCAACACTGCTGCCAATCTTGGAAATGGAAATCCAGGATTTACTACTGATTAATCTCATAATTTTATACTATGATCCATTTATGCCCTGTGCATTGTATCTTTATTTTGTTGTTCACAATGGGTGTAGGAAGCAATTTCAAAGTGTAGAGGCCAATCAAGCTGCCACGCCTACAATATTGGGTGGGGTTTAAATGATTAAAATGTAATCAAATCCAAGTATTAAATATTTGTAAAGTGATGGAAATTTGATGGAATAACGATGAATACATCTTAGTTAGTCAAATGGGTACCAATCTAGCCTATTATTCATACCTTGTCAAGCAAGAATTTTTTAAGTTTGACAAAATCTTTAATTTTTTTATCCAATTTATCATTTTTAACCAGTTAAAATAGACATTTTGCTACAGTGAATTTAAATTAATAGACGGTAGTTTAAGTCTTCATCTTCAGAATTGGTTCCTTGTGGAACTCACACTAGGATCACATGGATATCATATTTGACTGTGCTATCTTCCCAGTTGAAAATCCTTAGTAAGGAAAACAGAATCAACATCACTCATCCAAACTCCCTTTTTTACTGGCTCTAGCAAATGATGAAGACTGCTTTATAGCTGCTGTATGCCTACCTACTGGAGGACTAAAAATTTCTTCCAATGGATTTCTTTGCAAGCTCCTTTGGAAACAAAATGCCTGAGACTGATGAGTCTGAAAGCGGCAAAAACTGCTATCCAATACACTGCTTGAGGTACCCATTTTCTTCCTGACTTTATAGTTACCACCTATCAAAAAATTGCACATTAACAGATTTAGACTGTTCCCATGCCTATGCTATGTACTGCACTAAGTTCTTGCCACCCTTTATTCTGTCATTTTATTTACTGCATGTGTAGTGAAGCATTTCAGCAAATGAAAAATCCGTGAAACCTTTTGTGATACCAAGCTATCTGTTTACTGAAACTCTAATCATATGCAAAAAGAGCGAAAACAACAGCTAAAGGTCATAATTATACTTTGAATTCTGGACACAATATGAAAATTTTGCTTGTAGTAGTATAGTTAGAAATACAAAACTGAAACACTAATAATGAAAGAACAGAAACTACAAAACTACTAAACATTTATCAAATTCCTTTATATGAAAGAATGTGTTAAGTATCCACTCTAATGAGGAATCTTCTCTCTTAGGTGTCTAATTTGATATTCAGGTTTAATCTTCATCCATTTTTCATAAGCTAATTTTGCTGAAATACCCATACCAGCTCCAGCCCCATCAATGACACTAAATGCCACTTTCCCTCCTGCTCCAATTCCTGCTCCAATTGCAGCCCCTACAGGTCCCACAACAGCTCCTATCAGTGCTCCTCTCCAGCACCAGCTGCTGCTGCTCCAGAACCTCTGAGATTTCACTTGCTATTATGCTTATCTGTGAATTCTGGAAACTTATCAAGTGACTCTAGCATAATGGTTCTGAAAAACCTTCAAAGCTGCTTGCATGACTGTATCTGGGAGAAATGTGTCCTTTTGCTCACTTTCAGTGATGACCTCTTACGAAAAGCAGTTGATTTCCAACAATACAGAGATTTAATAACCAAACATGTGGAATCATTTCAACAACTGCTAAATGAAATGTTCAATTTACAACAAAAAATTAATACTGTGTTTGATTATCCAAATGAATACACATGTAAAAATTGTGGTTTTCCTGGAATAGTGGCTGTACCGTAAGAAAAAAACAAGATATTAAGATTGAGCAATCAAAAGATTTTACTCGAGATCCAGACATTATTCTAGACATTCCTTTTATAGCAAATAACAAATTTGTTAGGCCTTATGATATCAATTGCTCAGTTTATAAAAAAAAATAGCTTTGAGATAGTCATAATATGGTATAGAATAGTATGGTATAAGTTCACAACTCTCAGATATTTTAATTCTGACGAGTCTTCTTCAGTGATTGATGTTGCATCACATCAATCACTTATTAAAGACTTTTCAGAGTCGAAACATCTGGGAGCTGTGAACTTATACCATAATGCTATATCATACTAGTTAAAATTTTATAATTTGTTTACAATTGAAGGAGTAGTAATAATGGAATTATAATTATGAACTTGATCAATTTACTAAAAGCTATCAATCAAATGCAAAATCAACAAGAACAATGGCAAACATCTAATTATTCTTTAAATCATTGACACAAGAAAGAAAAAATTGCTTGTAGTAGTATACAAAAACTAAAAATAGTAACTATGGGAGAACAGAAGCTAAATAACTGCTAATAATTGTCCAATTTCCTTTTGTATCAAAGAACATTTAGCTACACTACGCATGCATTGTATTTTTGTAAAGAACACACTGACCGCTTGCAGCCAGACGCGGTTTACGCCCATGTCAACCTTTGTTATTAACCCTCAGCGCCCATGCGTGAGAGGGTTATAGTAGTCGTCCTGCCTGTTTATCTGTCAGTCTGTCTGTTTGTCACGCTCTGATTTTTTTTGAGATTACTGACAATTAACTGTTGCTTTAGGTATGAACTTACTCAGGACTAAGATTTAGGACCTTTCATTGCGCTACTTTTTTGAATTTCGGACTTACTGTTGAGAAAACGCGAAGCTTTCAGCTCCCATAGGTACCAACTGTTATGGGTACCGCCCCCTAGCGGCACGTCATAATCACATGAGCAAATGATTTCTTGCAGCCAGCGGTGGTGGTTCTACACATGTGGTAACTTGAAGGGGTAAAGGATGGCACAATATCAGTAAATTGGTAAAAAATAAGATACAATGCACAGTCCATAAATTGTTCCTCATCATAGTATAGAAAATTATGACATCAATCAGTAGATAACCATGGTTTGTTTGTTTGTTTGTTTGTTGTTGTTGTTGTTTTTAACACAAGATTGTTAGCAGTGTTAAAAGTGGCAATGTGGTCCTGTAATGCTATTTATTCCAAGCTGGATATCTTCACAATTTTATTTTTAGGTATGGCAACCAGCAGGCTTTACAATGTTCTGTGTTTTTACAGCTACCTTACTCTAGTGAAGAAGCCTACCCAGCCAGGTTAGAGCAGCAGCTAAAATATCAGCTGGTGGGTGTGGGGAGCCCCTATGGAGATTTACAGCCAACTTTACACCAAGAGTTAGTATAATAAACTACTTCAGTGAAGATTATAACTTAGGATTATTACACTCATCAGAGTGATATGGCTAGATATTTCACTCTTAGATGTTACTTCCACTCTGCCCCTTGCTTGTGTAAATAAATCAGCCTGCTCATGAAATATATCACCATATCACACTCTGACTCATGTAATAAGTATTATATATACTTGTTATATACACCATGTATAAACAAACAAAATATAATTGCTTATCCAGAACTTTCTCTGATAGCAGATATCTTAATTACTTATATAGATACCAGGAAGATAGCATCCACAATTCTTTGCTGAGTCTTACAATGGTTCTACCTTTTGCAATTGTTTTCTGTTTATCAGTGCATTATGGCACACAAGAGTCTCCAGGTGGCAGCAACTTACTGCTCCAATGAATGAAAATGAGCTTGGCATAAGCCTCATTCTTACACTTGGCACAACACGCAAAAGTGTATTCACACTCTGGTATTATTGCATACATGAAGTTTAGAATTTTATTATATTACTTCATATCTTAACTCGTGTGGGCAATATGCCAGAGTGTATTACACTTCATCCTGTCTGTTATGGACATAATGGACACTGATATTATATTCAACAGAATACAAAACTATAGCTAAATAACACGCTGTTGTAATAATGCAATGCCATGATTAACTAATTAGTTACCACGTCATAAACATTGATGAAATACCCAGTTAATGAAAATTCCGGTTAATAAGCACATTGCAATCTCATACACACTGAATTCATTTTGCTTTCTAAGCTGCACACATACACACACACACACACACACATAGAATACATATATGCCATTGTTCTCTCTGTATCTTGGGGCTTCTTCCTCCATTTCTCATCTAAACTCAGGTTGGGCCTCAACATTAAAATTTGGTTTTATTTAACTGATTTTTTTTTAATTGGTTATAAAAAATAATGTGAATAATCAATGCAGCTTTTAATCACAAATTTCATACATTGTAAAGGATAGCTAGAGCAATCAATAACAAAAACAAAGTCAAACACTAGCAATGTTTTCTAATAAACAAACAATATCTACTTCAGCATTTTATGTGAGTTCAGGATCAGAGAAGTCTATCATATGGTGATACTGTTAGGAACCTTCTCTGGTAGCATATAAATGTATGGCATATCCATAGAAGCATTTCTTTTTTTCGCTGCTTCTTCGAACTCCTTCAATTTGCCTGCAAATGCAGCAATGCTCTCCAATGGTCCAGATTCCAAAAACCTTTGATCAGGATAATTTCCTAGGAATACCTAAGTAAAATGAAACAAAAAAATGAGAAATTAATGGTTTTGAACATTACAAAATATTTCAGTTAATACCCTATCAATCTAAATGCAACATAAATAATTTACTTTCACAATTTATTAGTGATATAATAGCTTTACTTACTCAATTAAATATATTATTTAATTTTTGTCATAGAATAATAAACTCCACAGCTAGCTCCAGTTACTTACTTCATCTGGGCTGTATTGAGATAAAGTGTATACGAGAGTAATACTAAGAACGGTAGTGGCCTCATCTGGAAGAGTACACAACAGGTTATTGTAATGAGACATGCCCTTTTCCTCAGGTGGAGGTCGCCGAACTGCAAATGGAGCATTTGGCAGGTAACTGTAGATGGTGTACTGACCAAAGTTGACAGCTGCATGCTGGCAAGATCCTGTGAACATGATGCGAGTACACTGCTTGATCAAGTCGCTCTTTGATGTGATGTGCTTAGGAAAGCCTCGGCCTGGCAGGGATCCCTTATATTTAGGAAACCCATTAGTGTACAAGTCTTCTGCCCATTTCTTCAGTTCCTCATCATCCCTTACTTCAGAATCTGAAGCATAGAACTCGTCTATTATTGCAGTCACTAAACTCTCAAAATATCCCCACACCTTTAAGCCATCGTCACGATAGTAGAACTTTGGAACCGATTCCAGGCCTCGTTCTTCAATGCTTTGCTTTATATTGGTGAAGTCTACGGTATAAAATTCAGAGGCTCTTTTGAATAGCTCTACTTTACCGGCTCCTCCAATACCAAATGTTTTATCTATGATACCACCTTTGTTGATCAGAGTAGCTCTCGCACGAGTGTTGATAGCAATGGTGTAGCGAAAGTGAGGACGCAGTAGCTTATTAACAGGATGAGCATCAGGAAGATTTCTCATTGTAGCCATACAGTAGGTCTCCATAGCAGCATGACAGGAAATATAGTGGGTCAAAACCTGGTGAAGCTAAATTAAAAAGGTAGTAATATGAAATTGATAAATCTGACACTTATGATAATGACACAATATTATAGCTAGCTAGTTGTGTGAATGTATAGTGATAACTTTACCTGGCCATGAGAACTCTGGTAATAGATTTTAGCAAGTACCCAATCGATCCAGTTGTCTCCAGGAACAAATATAGGATTAGGAATTGACTTCTCTTCTTCTCTGACACCTTGTCTGATCTGAATAGCTATAGGAACTAGGTCATCATTGCTGTTGACATAGAGAAGGCAAATAGGAGCCACAACAAAGCACCCCTCACGTGGTGTAAGACCATCCATGATTTCCAAGTCACATATAAAGATACGACCAGCCTGCGAAAATATAAATATAATTTTTTATCAAGTGATAGTAACTTTAAAGCTAGATTTAATGTTCACCTTCATTTCTTGCTCTAAAGTGAGACTCCTCGTAAGATAGGGTTGGACTAATTCATTGGTTACTGGAAACTTGGAAGGAATTACTGTGCACTTCTTAATGACCATTGGGTTGACTCCATTGAGAATTTGACGACCAAATTCTACATCTGATGTCCAGCGACCAGCTTCATACAGAGGTAAGGGCTCTTCTCGATTCACAGACTTGGCAAACTTTGCAAAGTCACTAAGATCATTAGCATCAGTAAAAACTCCAGTCAAACACAATTTTGCAACAGCTTTTACTCCATTTGATGTAAAGTCAATTTTTTTGACTTGATTGAATTGCTCATCTGCAGGAATTTTATCTGTATCCTCATTAATACCAGATGAAACTCCAGTTTCAGAAAAAATATGCCACTGATACTTTTCATTTCTCTCCATCAACTCAAGCTCCCTCTGTCTCACCAGAATTAGATTTTGCTTCACATCCTTGAGTAGTTCTGTAACAAAACATTTAAAATTATGTACTAATCAGCATCCCATATAGCTAAGCAGACTCATTTGGATAAATATTTTGATGTGCACTTTCACATGCATGAACATGCATTCTTACTAATTGGACTGTAAAATATATGGTATTGACATGCTTGTTCAACTTTGTAAAAGACATTGTAGAGTATTGTTATTGCATCTAAAAGAACTACATTGGCTCTTCTTTCTCTACACACACTATTGTCAGGGTCAATTCATGCTTCAACAATGAAAGGTATGTATTTAAAATCATATAAAATTATACCTGTCATAAGACATATGCAGCTTACTTGTGGCAGACGTAGTGCTAATAACTTCGTCATCCCCAACCCAATGGTAACAAGGAAATGTCGTCTCATTCTTGATACTGGTTTCGGAGTATTGATAAATGGTGCTGTAATTTACGAACCAAAGGTCTTTGAAAGTAACAAACCAGTTCTTTTCATAGCCAAAAATGACAACTTGAATTTCTCCCAGGTCAGATTCAGTCTGAACAAGAAGGTCTTCACATGTGTTCTTCTTAATATGTTCCAACAATCTTATAAAGCCCATCTTTTGAGTTGCTCCTTTATCACCAATCAGAACAACATATATTCCTCTGTCACATGTTCCTGCGCCACACATCGATCCATCCACTATGCGAATTCCATAGTAGAACTTGGAACCTGAAAAATTATTCAAATAGAATACAATAATTAAAGGAACTCCCGGCAGTGTAACTGGTGCACTCTACATTTATTAGGGAAATATGTCTACATACCATTTTGGTAATAATCCAGACCAAAAGATCCAGGATTTGTCAAAGGATTGGTATGAGTAGCCACAATTTTTGCAGTAACTTCTGGTACTCCATAACTGGATGCCATGTTGGGTCTCTTTAATCTGCCCGACTGATAGTCAGCTCACTGAGTGGAGTCATTATATAGCACCAAGGAGACTGTATTGCACATGCTCAGTAGAAGAAAACGCCCCACAAAAGGAAAAAGGAAGCATAAGATCATAATTATCAAGTCAATCTTGCACACCTATTTTTAACCACACAGACTACATATAAAACCTTTTTAGCAGAGCATTTTGATGAAGTTCTGGTGGCTATTCTAGTTGTGCTCACTTAGCAGCAGCAATGACTTGAGAAGTCATTCCAATATTTTGAAAAAGATAGCTTCAGATTTGGTAATAATGAAGACTGAAATACTCAAAAAAGAATACATACACAAGATTTGTAATCCACACAGTTCTTCATATAGATTGTAGTCTCAAGAGGAGAATGTTTTGTGGGCTTCTAAAAATATCTACTGTGAAATGTCAATATTAAACTGGAGTTTCCCATTATTATACGTTGTGCGGAGATCAGGGAAGTTTAAACCATCATTTCATAGTCTTCCAGCCTTGGAACAAGTTAGTAAAGTTGCTAAGCATTTTGTGTGTACATTTATGGTAAAAAGAGTAAAAATTTTGCACATACATTCTACACATCCAAAACATTATTGTACAATTATGACCCATTCCATTTTTGCTGTAGTCAACAGTGCAACTGGTGCGGTTGTTTGCTAGCTAGAATAAAACCATATTTCAGACACATTTTTTAAAAACTAAACCCAATCTCATAAATTACTTACTTACTAAATAACTATATAAACTAGAACAAAAAAATCAACTAGTTCATGTTAATTTGTAAGTGTATATTCAGTGAAATGCAGCATTTATTTCACTATTATCGTACAATGCTTCTTATAGGAAGAAATTAAAACAAAAATTATGCCATATTAAAGACATTTAAATACATTGCTGCCACCTTTGAGATCGTCAGACTTCAAATGAGTACAATAATCGATGTATTCTTTCGCTTTCGCAGGCGTTTTTTTTAACAATACAGAATTAACAATATTTTGGTCGCCACCGGGAATCGAACCCAGAATCACTTGTATAGCGCACTTTATAGCGCACAAGTGCTCTGCCACAGAGCTACGACAACCAGCCAGCCAACACTCCAATTCTATATTTATACTGTTAAGGGGTACTGCTATGCTCCAGTCTCAATTTCAGCAGACCAACGAAATTTCCCTTTTTTTTTTAATTCTTATTCGTTGAATTTTTTTACTCTTCTAATTTATTACTTCACAATTTCTTGCTCAGCCTTCTTTTCAGTGGCAGAGCGCTTGTGGGCTATACAAGCTGTCCTGGGTTCGTTGGAGGCTACCAAAATATTTTTAATTCTGTACTGTTAAAAAAAGCTTGTGAAATAGAGAATACATCTAATGAGTAAAAGAAGGCTGAGAAAGAAATTGTGAAGTGATAAATTAGAGGAGGAGTAAAAAAATTCAACGAATAATAAGATTCTTTGAAAAAAGAGAAATTTCGTTGGTCTGTTGAGAGTGAGACTGTAATATAGCATTACCGCTTAACAGTATAAATACAGTTTGTTTGCAGGCTGGTGATCTTACATTTTCACATCTAAGATCTTTCAAGAATCTTGCATTCTTACATTTTCACATCTAAGATCTTTCAAGAATCTTGCATGAATATTGTAATAATAATTTAGTGAGATATTTTGGGATCTTACACTCTGTCTTACAATAAGATCTTACACTTTCTTACATCAAGATCTTACTCTTTTCTTCTTTAAAAAAAAAAACTTACACTTTCATATTATCATTATCTTACACTTTTTGCACCAGAATCTTGCACATCCTTCAGAGGGGTAGGAAGCTATTTTTGATTGGAAATGAATTGGACAATTGTCTAATAAGTCGTCCTAGCTAATCTCGGTGGTTTTACCTCTTACTACTTGGCTCTTCATTGTGTAGTGAGCTAGTTGGCCTCTCCTGTCTGTTTATCAGCAAAGCAATAGAAAAAAAAGAAAGAAGTGTAGGCTAGTTCTATAGCTAACCCCCCACACCACGGGAGACTCCCACTGGTCTTATAATGGATATAATCTCTACTTTCCTGAGCATGCTGGTATTCTGGAAAAGTAATAAGGCATTAGTACTTTACTCATGCGTGTGAACATGGACTTGTCTTATAAATGGATATAATCTCTACTTTCCTGAGCATGCTGGTATTCTGGAAAAGTAATAAGGCATTAGTACTTTACTCATGCGTGTGAACACGGGAGTCTCCCACTGGTCTTATAAATGGATATAATCTCTACTTTCCTGAGAGCATGCTAGCAATCTGGAAAAGTAATAAGGCATTAGTACTTTACTCATGCGTGTGAACACGGGCTGGTCTTATAAATGGATATAATCTCTACTTTCCTGAGCATGCTGGCATTCTGGAAAAGTAATAAGGCATTAGTACTTTACTCATGCGTGTGAAATCTACATTTTTAAAAATAATGTGTTGTATCTTGATCGGTTCTATGGCACTTATACCTGGCCACGACCTGACTGGCCTGACCGGTTCCTACCCCCTATCCTTTGCAATAAAAACTTACAATTTTTTTCTTAACCAGTTAATTAGGATTGAATTAATGGAATGAAGAGGGGGGATGTGCTTACCACGCTCTAGTTAGTAGAAATAACATGTGCAACTAGTCCATCTTAATATAATGAAGAGGAGGGACATGGTTACCATGTCCATCTTAATGAAATGAAGAGGGGGGGACATGGTTACCACACTCTAATTAGTACAAATAACATGTGCAACAAGTCCATATTAATGAAATGAAGAGGGGGGACATGGTTATCACATCCATGTTAATACAGTAGAACCTCTCTTATCCGGGCACCTAGGTTTCAAGGGGTGCCCATATCTCAGATTTGCCCATATCTCAGAATATACACAATTTTTTTTCACAATTACTACTTATTTAGACTAAAATAATTGGCAGCGAGCGTAGCGAGCGAGACACTTATGGGGGTAACACAATTGAAAATCGGGGATGTTTGTTTGTTGGCGAGCGAGCGAAGCGAGCGAGACAGTATTAGGGGTGGATAATGCAAAATCAGGTATATGTTATATATTATATGTATGTATGTATGGATGGTACGTATGCCATTTAAACGCGCGCGCGGGGAACGTTTTTCTCCAAAAAACACGGCTCTTTAGGCTTGACCGCAGTTTATTCTGAAACTACAGCATTGAGCAAGCCTTACTTTATACTTAAGCTCCAAAGTATGAGAAAATTCCGGCGAAAACGCTTGCTTTTCAAGAAACACAAAGTTGATTTTACCGGTTACTATGGCATTGACGACCCATTTCCAGACCTAATTTCAAAACTTCGCCGTTTTAGGGGTGATACGGAGTGCCGCTTGTTGGTTGTCAAGAGTCATTGGTAGTCAGAATGCCGTAGTATTAATGCTAATGAACCTACTACTACTCGATGGAAGCTGAGGTAAGTACGTAATTCCATATTTGTTAGCTAAATATGCAAAAATAACTCTGGCCTTTCTTTTTTGTAGCTAAGAGCTTGTTGTCAACAGTGACTGGTAAATTCAAATAGTCAGAATGACTCAAATTTGGTACTACAAAAGTTACCACTGCTCAAGAAAATGAGGTAAGAAAGTAATTTTTGTATTTGTGTGCTAAAATTGATTGTCTTTTGTTTTTGTAGGTGAGAGCTTGTTGTCAAGAATTCAAGGTAATTCAGACAGTCAAAGTAACTTCAATTTGATACTACAGAAGTTATCAATACTCAAGAATGAGGTAAGTAGTAATTCCATATTTGTTGGCTAAAATTACAAATAACACTGGTTTATTTTTTATCATAGCTGAGAGCTTGTTCAAGAGTTACTGGTGATTGAGATTATCAGAATGGCAGATGTTTGATACTACAAAAGTTACCATTAATCAGGTAAGAGAGTGATTTTGTATTTGTTTGCTGAAATCAAATGTCATAACTGCTATTATAGTGTTTGCATGAAGTAAGCTAAAACTAGCAACATTTTGTGTTACCTAACTATCAGGCTTGCTCGCCATTTGTGCTCAAGCACACCACTAGTTTATATATATGGACGTACGTATGTCATTTTGTACTTTGACCCTCCGTATTTTTGTGTTCGCTCCGCGTTCGACCCCGTCCCAAACTTCACTAAACAGAATCCTCCGGTTTAGCGACCATTACACTTGTCGCCTTAGAAATTGAATTGTTTACGGCTTTGAATTGTTTTGAGGGTGCAGTTAAAACTCAAAAACTTATGGCAAATAATGTGTTGTATCTTGATCGGTTCTATGGCACTTATACCTGGCCAAGGCCTGACTGGCCTGACCGGTTCCCACCCCCTGTCCTTTGCAATAAAAACTTAAAATTTTTTTTCTTAACCATTTAATTAGGATTGAATTAATGGAATGAAAAGGGGGGATGTGCTTACCACGCTCTAGTTAGTAGAAATAGCATGTGCAACTAGTCCATCTTAATATAATGAAGAGGAGGGACATGGTTACCATGTCCATCTTAATGAAATGAAGAGGGGGGGACATGGTTACCACACTCTAATTAGTACAAATAACATGTGCAACAAGTCTATATTAATGAAACGAAGAGGGGGGACATGGTTACCACATCTAATTAGTACAAATATAATGTGTGACAAGTCTTGCACAACAACTACTGATAACACCCATCAACTGGTGTGGATAATTTTACTACAAGTTTCACTCAAGTGAAATAGTACATAATGCTTTGATTGGTAAGTTGTGCTCTTAAAAAGGTCAAGAGCTATCACTGGAGAAAGAAGCTGTAGAAATGAGTTGGTTTATAATCTTACCCATCAATCTTTACAATGACATTATGGAGGCTTCAGCATGGAATGACCTGGCAATATTTAGGTCTATAATCTAGTTACTCCAACACATGTTTTGTGTGGTATGATCAGCCTTACAGAAGTTTAATTATACAGAGGGTTATTTAAATTTGACCATAAGTTTGACATTCTTACAATATATAAGAGAAATACTGAATTAATGTTTAATTGTCTTACATAGAACACTAAATAAGGTGTGCTGATGAAGTCGTAATACGCACACCATTTATGGAGTGCACAGCACACCAAATATGGTGTGCTCAACACACTAAAATATGTGTGGATAGCACACTCTTTTAGGTGTGTTGTGCTATAGCAGTTGCTGCTACTGAAATCCGCCCTTTCTGAGATTTAATATTATGTCTATAGACTTTGGGCTGCTATTCTCAAGGGGCAATTGCTATTGCTATTAATTATACTATTCCTTTGCATCATATTGAGACTGTTTTTACACTCACTTCCGTTTTTACAGTGTAGGTGTAACAGTAAACATAATATGAGATCACACAAAGGATGGATTTGGAAAAGATAATTTTTTTAGTAAGAACAACACCCCCATGAGAATAGTGGTACACAAGTTTATAGACCTAAAACTATTAAATAGGGGTGGATTTGGAAAAGATGTAGTAAGTACAACACCCCTGTGAGAATAGTGGTTCACAAGTGTATAAACATAACTATATAATAAATCTCATAATGGGAGGTCTTTGATCTCATTCATAAATGAGCCATTAAGCGAGTTCACGATAAACAAGTACAATCTTCTCATGATCTAGATGTGAGTCATTTTGAAGATAAATGAATTAATACAGCAATTATTCTCAGTTCATGAAGAAAAATAATAGTATGAAGGTTTTTTTAGGCTTTTTTAATTTATTTGTTGCTCTGTTAAAACAAAATATATCTACTGTAAGATTAAAGTGATCATTCATGCAGGTCTCATGCAGTTTCCTATTCTTGTTTTGACCCGACTCTTCAACTTTTCCCAAAGTCATCCCATGAACTGACTGAATATAAACAGTGACAATCATTTGTTATAACTGAGAATGACAGAATAAATATAATGTGAAGGTTATAGACCACTCTCACCTAGCAGTAGTTGTAACTTTTAGTTGCTATTCCAAATCCAAGCTTTATGAGATGTATTACATAGTTATGTCTTAGTCTTAAGACTTGTGTACCTGTTCTCATGGGGTGTTGTTCTTGCTAAAAAATCATCTTTTGTAAATTCAAACTATTTATTTCTTAGATTTATGGTAAAAGTAGTTTTCTACAGTAGTTAGTATGCTCAGTATAAACTTAGAATAGCCACACAAACTAGAAAGTTTGTGTTCTATCCATTGATTTTAATTAAGTCAGTTTACTAAAACGATAATTTTGTTTCAGCTCCAAATAAAAATATCAACAAATTATTGTCTACACTGTTAGATAATTTTACCATAGATAAAGGTCATGCAATTTGTAATAATGGTAAAAACTACCACTAGCTACCACTTCCGAACTAGAAAGATGTAGCTAATAGATTTGGATCTTTCAGATTATCCTGGCAGGCAGGCAACCTACCTTAAATGGTGGTCAATATAAGAAATAAGCAAATTGTGTGAGTATATTCAGATCTTATGCAAAATAACTAAAAAATGTATTTCCGTGCAAAGTTAGATCTCATTTTTAAATATATGGTGCAATAGTTAGATTAGAATCACTTGCAAGTGAAACTTTTAGTAATACAACATTACTACATTAATAGACTAGTGGATTATATTTCCAGTAGCTGTATTGCTGTTGCTGGTTACTATAATTATTGTACACTACAATTCTAAATTCACCTTTTGTGAGATACTGAAATATGAAAGCCACTGGATCAGTTGTAAAAGTCTTTCTTCTTAAAGTGATAGCTATATAAGACTCATAACCATGCAAGCCACAGACCAGCTATATTGAATGTAATTTAACTAAAACCTGCCACTTACTAACTGGAAGATGTGGTAGTATGTGCGACTAGATCAAGAATTCTGATTATCTAGCTGGATTACTTTAATAAGATAGAAATTCTAGTACAGGTTAGCTAAGTAATTAAATGCATATGTGATGGAGGAAGCTGTTTTGTATTGGTTGGGCACAAAGTTAAGCAGGACATGAAAGCAAAATTAGACATAAGGTTATTAAGGATAAACGAAATACATAATGAATCCACTGCAATAAAGACTTTTGAGTCATTTAAAGTTATCTAAGATCCTAAATTTATGTTCATTACCACAATTGGCTAACAGTATAATATTTGTCAAAAATATTTGTCAGTCGCTCCCCCCTTCCCCCTCCCCCCAACCTCCTCACCCCACCTGTTTTTTCTTACCAGTAATCTTCAACTGTCAACTCTCAATATGAGAATATTATACCAACCGGATGGGAGGGGGAAGGGAACATGGGGGTTGGGGGGAAGGGATAGAAGTGGGGAAGAAGCTCTGAGTGACAGTCAAGTTTGTTAAAAATAAATATTTTGCCTTATATGTTTAAGTGGAAGGGTTTGTATATCACAAGGTAGCTAACAATTACTATATTATGTGTTTCACAAGAAACCTGCTCATTCTGTAACTAATTTGGTATTTGAGCATTCTCTAGATGTTAGTGGTAGTTCACACTAAGTGCATTCACAAAACTTTTATGTTGCTGACATTAAAATAGCAGCTGAGAGAAGCCATACAAATGAAGTGGTTTATAAGAAAATAGACCACCTCGTTTCTATAGCTTCCTTCATTGCTAGATCAGTAACTGCTATACAAGCTGTCCTGGGTTCGTTGGTGGCTACCAAAATATTTTTAATTCTGTACTGTTAACAAAAAGCTTGTGAAATAGAGAATACATCTAATGAGTAAAAGAAGGCTGAGAATGAAATTGTGAAGTGATAAATTAGAGGAGTCAAAAAATTCAACGAATAATAAGATTCTTTGAAAAAAGAGAAATTTCGTTGGTCTGTTGAGAGTGAGACTGTAGCATAGCATTACCGGTTAACAGTATAAATACAGAATTGGAGTGTTTGTTTGCAGGCTGGTGATCTTACATTTTCACATCTAAGATCTTTCAAGAATCTTGCATGAATATTGTAATAATAATTTAGTGAGATATTTTGGGGTCTTACACTCTGTCTTACAATAAGATCTTACACTTTCTTACATCAAGATCTTACTCTTTTCTTTAAAAAAAATCTTACACCTTCATAATTATTATCATTATCTTACACTTTTTGCACCAGAATCTTGCACATCCTTCAGAGGGGTAGGAAGCTATTTTTGATTGGAAATGAATTGGACAACTGTCTAATAAGTCGTCCTAGCTAATCTCGGTGGTTTTACCTCTTACTACTTGGCTCTTCATTGTGTAGTGAGCTAGTTGGCCTCTCCTGTCTGTTTATCAGCAAAGCAATAGAAAAAAAAGAAAAAAGTGTAGGCTAGTTCTATAGCTAACCCCCCACACCACGGGAGACTCCCACTGGTCTTATAATGGATATAATCTCTACTTTCCTGAGCATGCTGGTATTCTGGAAAAGTAATAAGGCATTAGTACTTTACTCATGCGTGTGAACATGGACTTGTCTTATAAATAGATATAATCTCTACTTTCCTGAGCATGCTGGTATTCTGGAAAAGTAATAAGGCATTAGTACTTTACTCATGCGTGTGAACACGGGAGTCTCCCACTGGTCTTATAAATGGATATAATCTCTACTTTCCTGAGAGCATGCTAGCATTCTGGAAAAGTAATAAGGCATTAGTACTTTACTCATGCGTGTGAACTCGGTTTCCTGAGCATGCTGGCATTCTGGAAAAGTAATAAGGCATTAGTACTTTACTCATGCGTGTGAACACGGGAGTCTCCCACTGGTCTTATAAATGGATATAATCTCTACTTTCCTGAGAGCATGCTAGCATTCTGGAAAAGTAATAAGGCATTACGTACTTTACTCATGCGTGTGAAATCTACATTTTTTAAAAATAATGTGTTGTATCTTGATCGGTTCTATGGCACTTATACCTGGCCATGGCCTGACTGGCCTGACCGGTTCCTACCCCCTGTCCTTTGCAATAAAAACTTACAATTTTTTTCTTAACCAGTTAATTAGGATTGAATTAATAGAATGAAGAGGGGGGATGTGCTTACCACGCTCTAGTTAGTAGAAATAACATGTGCAACTAGTCCATCTTAATATGTGACCGTCTATAGGAAAACCAGGCACAACGCGGCACCTTCGAATTTTTTTTTTTCACTTACGGAGTTGTCGGCGTCCAGATATTGAGCTCTCCAAGTTTTATCGTCGCAGCTTTAGTCGTTCCTGCTATAATAGACCTAACCGTTCCCTTCCGTAGGCTTGAAACAATACATTTTTAAGAAATCGATCGATCTTTTCTCGATATTACGCACGCCGCGTTGTGCCCGGTTTTCCCGTAGACGGTCACATATAATGAAGAGGAGGGACATGGTTACCATGTCCGTCTTAATGAAATGAAGAGTGGGGGACATGGTTACCACACTCTAATTAGTACAAATAACATGTGCAACAAGTCCATATTAATGAAATGAAGAGGGGGGACATGGTTACCACATCCATCTTAATACAGTAGAACCTCTCTTATCGGGGCACCTAGGTTTCAAGGGGTGCCCATATCTCAGATTTGCCCATATCTCAGAATATACACAATTTTTTTCACAATTACTACTTATTTAGACTAAAATAATTGGCGAGCGAGCGTAGCGAGCGAGACACTTACAGGGGTAACACAATTGAAAATCGGGGATGTTTGTTTGTTTATTGGCGAGCGAGCGTAGCTTGCGAGACACTTACAGGGGTAACACAATTGAAAATCGGGGATGTTTGTTTGTTTATTGGCGAGCGAGCGTAGCTTGCGAGACACTTACAGGGGTAACACAATTGAAAATCGGGGATGTTTGTTTGTTTATTGGCGAGCGAGCGTAGCTTGCGAGACACTTACAGGGGTAACACAATTGAAAATCGGGGATGTTTGTATATATGTATGGACGTACGTATGTCATTTTGTACTTTGACCCTCGCGTTTTTGTGTTAGTTATGTGTTCGACCCCGTACCAAATTGCACTAAACAGAATTCTCTGGTTTATCAATCAGTACCCGTATTACCCTAGAAATTGAATTGTTTACCGTTTTGAATTCTTTTGCGGGTGCAGTTCAAACATGAAAACTTAAGGGACTTCCATTTCATGGGTATAAGCCGTGCGCAACAGTATTTACTTGAAAATACATTGTCCACTATACTACTGCGAAGGTAAGTCTGTGTAGGTGCATATCCAGTTGTGTCAAAGCATTGTGTGTTACAACCACTACTTAGCTAAAGAATATCAAAAAGAAAACTATAAAACAACGTGTATTGTTTTGTTGTTGTTTTTTTCCTTCCAAGCAGTTGCAGAGAGTTGTTACTATGGCACTGAAGTCCCTTTACCCTGTATGCTAAATTAAAAAACTGGACCTTATTTTCAGTAGTTTCAGTGTTAGAAGTCAAAATCATTCATATAAAAATAGTATAGTCTTTAGGCTCGCTCGCCATTTGTGCTGAAGCACATCACTAGTTTATTTATATATACTAGTGGTGCGCTCGAATAGCGCAAATGCATGGCGAGCGAGCAGACTCTTTTTACAGAAAAATAGGACAGAAATTATATCTAACTGTAGTGCACAGTGTAACCCTTTCCATTCTCAGTTAGCATCAGAGAATCTAAAGTCTCTGATCCCAGACTACGGAAGTGGACCCATGCATTGTAGTAACAATAACAGAATTACCTGAATAAACTTCGAAAGCAGTGGCAAAGAAGCGCAGCTTGACAAAGACTTCACAATTGTTTCAAGAAGAGAGTAGCTATAAACTTTTTGGTTGAAACAAAGTTGCGTAAGGCAGTGCAGCAGGATTCTCCGCGCTAGTTAATTGAAAAATACTGGAACTGTGAACGCTTTACCTAACTTACGTAATTAGAAGCGCGGGCGAACATTTTGACGAACGTAATACTAGTGATGTGCTTGAGCACAAATGGCGAGCGAGCCTAAAGACTATACTATTTTTATATTAATTATTTTGACTTCTAACACTGAAGCTACTGAAAATAAGGTCCAGTATTTAAATCTCGCATACACGATAAAGGGATTTCAGTGCCATAGTAACAACTCTCTGCAACTGTTTGAATTGAAGGAAAAAAAACAACAAAACAATACATGTTATTTAAAAGTTTTCTTTGTGATATTCTTTAGCTAAGTAGTGGTTGTAACACACAATGCTTTGACACAACTGGACATGCACCTGTGTTACACAGACCTACCTTCGCAGTAGTATAGTGGACAATGTATTTTCAAGTAAATACTGTTGCGCACGGCTTATAACGATGACAAAGAGCGCATTGACTTACCACCACCACTAACTCGAATAGAAATGGAAGTCCTGTAAGTCTTCACATTTTAACTGCACCAGTAAAAGAATTAAAAAAGGTAAACAATTCAATTTCTAGGGTGATAGCTACGGGTACTGATCGATAAACAGAGGATTCTGTTTAGTGAAGTTTGGGACGGGGTCGACAACCGAACTAACACAAAAACGCGAGGGTCAAAGTACAAAAATGCCTTACGTACATCCATACATATATACAAATCACAAACATCCCCGATTTTCGATTGTGTTACCCCTGTAAGTGTCTCGCTCGCTACGCTCGCTCGCCAACTAGTGGTATGCTTGAGCACAAATGGCGAGCGAGCCTTAAACTACACTATTGTTAAATGATTGATTTTATCAACTAACACTCAAGCTACTAAAATAAAGTTGAGTTTTTAAATTAAGTATATGCAGTAAAGGGGTTTCAATGCCATAGTAACCGCTCCCCACAACTGTTTGAATTGAAAAAGAAGCAACAAAATCAAGTCACGTTATTTAAAATTTTCTTTGTGATATTAGCTAATAGTAGTTGTAACGCACAATACTTTCACACAACTGATCATACCTACGCAAGACTTACCTTCGTGGTTTGTCTAGTGGACAATGAATTGTCAAGTAAATGCTGTTGAGTAGGGCTTATAACTGTGACAAATAGCGTATAAACTTACCACCGCCACTAACTCGAATAGAAATGGAGCTCCCATAAGTTTTTGCGTTTTAACTGCACCCGCAAAACAATTCAAAGCAGTAAACAATTCAATTTCTAAGGTGATGGGGTAATGGTTGCTAAACCAGAGGATTCTGTTTAGTGAAGTTTGGGACGGGGTCGAACGCCCAGCGAACACAAAAATACGGAGGGTGAAAGTACAAAATGACATACATACGTCCAAACATATATCTAAATAAACTAGTGATGTGCTTGAGCACAAATGGCGAGCGAGCCTTAAACTACACTATTGTTAAATTTGATTTTAACAACAAGCACTCAAACTACTAAAATAAAGTCGAGTTTTTAAATTACGTATGCGGTAAAGGGGACTCAATGTCATAGTAACCGCTCCCGCAACAAATAGCGTATTAACTTACCACCGCCACTAACTCGAATAGAAATGGAGCTCCCATAAGTTTTTGAGTTTTAACTGCACCCGCAAAATAATTCAAAGCGGTAAACAATTCAATTTCTAAAGTGATACGGGTATAATGAACGCTAAACCGGAGGATTCTGTTTAGTGAAGTTTGGGACGGGATCGAACGCGGAGCGAACACAAAAATACGGAGGGTCAAAGTACAAAATGACATACGTACGTCCATATATACAAATACACAAACATTCCCGATTTTCGATTGTGTTACCCTTGTAAGTGTCTCGCTCGCTACGCTCCCTGCCAATTAGAAACTAGTGGTGTGCTTGAGCACAAATGGCGAGCGACCCTTAAACTAGATTTTAACAACTAACACGCAAGCTACTAAACTAGTGGTGTGCTTGAGCACAAATGGCAAGCGAGCCTGTAGTTAGGCAACATAAAACTATAGTATTGTTACTATGTTTTAGCTTAGTTCATGCAAACACTATAATAGCCATTATGACCTTTTATTTGAGCAAACAAATACAAAATCACTCTCTTACCTGATTTGTTAACTTTTGTAGTATCAAACATCTGCCATTCTGATAATCTAAATCACCAGTAACTCTTGAACAAGCTTTCAGCTACGATAAAAAATAAACCAGTGTTATTATTTGTAATTTTAGCCAACAAATATGGAATTACTACTCACCTCATTCTTGAGTATTGATAACTTCTGTAGTATCAAATTGAAGTTACTTTGACCATCTGAATTACCTTGAATTCTTGACAACAAGCTCTCACCTACAAAAACAAAAGACAATCAATTTTAGCACACAAATACAAATTACTTTCTTACCTCATTTTCTGGAGCAGTGGTAACTTTTGTAGTACCAAATTTGAGTCCTTCTGACTATTTGAATTTACCAGTCACTGTTGACAACAAGCTCTTAGCTATAATAAAGAAAGGCCAGAGTTATTTTGCATATTTATTAGCTAACAAATATGGAATTGCGTACTTACCTCGGCATCCCTCGAGTAGTAGTAGCTTCCTTAGCATTAATACTTTATGTGCTTACACGCTTTTCAGAAGTAGTGATAGCTCTCTTAGTACTGACTACAGGTGGCTCTTGACAACTAGTAACAAGCCGCACTTAGCCGGAAAAAAGGCGAAGTTTTGAATTTGAATCTGGTAAAGGGTCTTCAATGTCATAGTAACCGATCGAATCAACTTTTTGTTTCTTGAAAGCAAGCGTTTTCGCAGGAATTTTCTCACACTTTGGAGCTTAAGTATAAAGTAAGGCTTGCTTAATGCTGTAGTTTCAGAATAAACTGGGGTCAAGCCTAAAAAGCCGTGTTTTTTGAAGAAAAAAAGTTCCCCGCGCGCGCGTTTAAAGGGCATACGTACAATCCATACATACATACATATATACATATATACATATAACATATACCCGATTTTGCATTATCCACCCCTAATACTGTCTCGCTCGCTTCGCTCGCTCGCCAAATAAAGTCGAGTTTTTAAATTACGTATGCGGTAAAGGGGAGTCAATGCCATAGTAACCGCTCCCCGCAACTGTTTGAATTGAAAACGAAGCAACAAAATCAAGTCACGTTATTTGAAGTTTTCTTCATGACATTCTTAATAGTAGTTGTAACGCACAATACTTGCACACAACTGACCATACCTACACAATACTTACCTTCATGGTTCGTCTAGTGGACAATGAATTTTCAAGTAAATGCTGTTGAGTAGGGCTTAGCGTATTAACTTACCACCGCCACTAATTCGAATAGAAATGGAGCTCCCATAAGTTCTTGAGTTTTAACTGCACCCGCAAAACAATTCAAAGCGGTAAACAATTCAATTTCTAAGGTGATGCGGGTAATGGTCGCTAAACCGGAGGATTCTGTTTTGTGAAGTTTGGGACAGGGTCGAACACGGAGCGAACACAAAAATATGGAGGGTCAAAGTACAAAATGACATACGTACGTCCATATATACAAATACACTAGTGGTGTGCTTGAGCACAAATGGCGAGCGAGCCTGATAGTTAGGTAACATAAATTGTTACTATTTTTAGCTTACTTCATGCAAACACTATAATAGCAGTTATGACATTTGATTTCAGCAAACAAATACAAAATCACTCTCTTACCTGATTAATGGTAACTTTTGTAGTATCAAACATCAGCCATTCTGATAATCTCAATCACCCAGTAACTCTTGAACAAGCTCTCAGCTACGATAAAAAATAAACCAGTGTTATTATTTGTAATTTTAGCCAACAAATATGGAATTACTACTTACATTATTCTTGAGTATTATAACTTCTGTAGTATCAAATTGAAGTTACTTTGACCATCTGAATTACCTTGAATTCTTGACAACAAGCTCTCACCTACAAAAACAAAAGACAATCAATTTTAGCACACAAATACAAAATTACTTTCTTACCTCATTTTTTTGAGCAGTGGTAACTTTTGTAGTACCAAATTTGAGCCAATCTGACTATTTGAATTTACCAGTCCCTGACTAGCTCTTAGCTACAAAAAAGAAAGGCCAGAGTTAATTTTGCATATTTAGCTAACAAATATGGAATTGCGTACTTACCTCAGCTTCCCTCGAGAAGTAGTAGCTTCCATAGCATTAATACTACGGCATTCTGACTACCAACGGCTCTTGACAACAACAATCGGCACTCCGTATCCCCCCATAAAACGGCGGAGTTTTGAAATTAAGTCTGGAAAAGGGTCTTCAATGCCATAGTAACTGTCGAATCAACTTTTTGTGTCTTGAAAACAAGCGTTTTAGCAGGAATTTTCTCATACTTTGGAGCTTAAGTATAAAGTAAGGTTTGCTTAATGCTGTAGTTTCAGAATAAACTGGAGTCAAGTCTAAATAGCCGTGTTTTTAGGAGAAAAAAGTTCCCCGCCAGCGCGTTTAAAGAGCATACGTACCATCCATACAACATATACCCGATTTTGTATTATCCACCCCTAATACTGTCTCGTTCGCTTCGCTCGCTCGCCAAACAAACATCCCCGATTTTCAATTGTGTTACCCCAGTAAGTGTCTCGCTCGCTACGCTCGCTCGCCAATTAAGTCACTTTTCATTCTGGGTCCACAAAGTCTTCATCCAACGCACGAATCAATATTTTAATCGCATATCTCTACTATGGAATACATTCTCACCTATTAATCTTTCATTGTCCTTCACTTCTATTAAACGTTCTCTCAAGCAAAAATTTTGGAATCTATTTTATTGCACACTTTGATTCAGACAATTCCTGCACATTTTGTTGTTTATGTCCTTGCTCCAGATGTCACAGTCACTTTATTAATGTATCACTCCCCTCTCACACTTAACTGTTTTAATATCATTTTTATACCTTTTCTTTTCTTTTAGCTGGCTGCTCTCTCGTACATAGAGTTTGTCCTTCACCCACCCCTCATCATATCACATTTCATCTCTTTTAATTCTCTTTGTTATATAGTGGTTGTAAAGTTATAATAATAGTAATAATAATAATAAAATAAACAGTATTGTGAACTTAAAAAAAAAATTTCATTGTTAAAAGAGACTAATTGATGTGATTTTTTTTTTGTTAAAAAAAGCCAGTATACTAAGTTCTATTATTTTATTTATTTATTTTTCACTTTATTCATATAATCTAATACACTTTGTACAATCTAATATTATTAGATAAACAGTCAAAAAGTGATGTCCTTTATTCGGAAGTTCGACTGTAATTTTAAATCTCAAAAAGGGCTGATTTCAGTAGCGGCAACTGCTAGGTGTAATAGTGCACAAGTCAAAACATAATAGGAGATCACACAAAGGGTGGATTTATAAAAGATAATTTTTGCAGAAAGAACAACACCCCCATGAGAATAGTGGTACACATAGCAATGCAATAAATCTCTTAAGGGATGGATTTGGAAAAGATGTAAGTAAGAACAACACCCCTATGAGAATAGTGGTTCACAAATCTATAAGACTAAGACATAACTATGTAATAAATCTCATTAAGGGTGTATTTGGAATTAGTAACTAACAGTTACAACAACTGCTAGGTGAGAGTGGTCTATAACCTTCACATATCATTCATTCCATCATTCTCAGTTAAAACAAATGATTGTCACTGTTTATATTTAGCCAGTTTATAGGATGGCTTTGAGAAAAGTTGAAAGAGTTTGGTTAAAACAAGAATAGGAAACTGCATATTTCTTTAATGAGGCATGCATGATTGATCACTTTAATCTTATAGTAGATATATTTTGTTTTAATACCAGCCAAAATTAAATTACAAAAGCAAAAAAAAAAACCTTCACACTATTTTTTTTCTTCATGAACTGAGAATAACTGCTGTATTAATTCATTATCTTCATAATTCACTCACATCTAGATCATGGGTTGTTTGTTCTGAACTCACCTAATGGCCCAACCTGATGATTAGATCTCAAAACTTTGATAATTTTGTGTCAGCTCCAAATAAAAATATCAACAAATTCTTGTATGGACTGTTACAAAATGTTACCATAGATAAAAGTCTGTCATTTGTAATATGGCAAAAACTACTAATCACTCCAAAATAGCTGTGAACTCTTAATAGTTGATGATTACTGGTTTTAAGCATTATTGTTGAGTACCTTATAATATTTTAATCAAATTTTACCCTCTTATTCCAGTTGTATTTCACAAATGGTGAATTTAGAATTGTAGTATACAATCGTAACAGCAAAAGCCACACAGTTACTGGGAATGCAATCTACATGTCTATGAATGTAATTTTACAAGCTTTACCAGGTGAAGTGAGAAATGCTTCTAATCAGCCACATATCTTTCCAGTTGAAAAGTGGTTGTTCTCAAAAAGGTCAATGACCTTCAACTGATTTAGCAATGAAGGAAACAATAGAAATGAGGTGGTCTATTTTCTTAATCATAATCTTTACTTAATCTTTACTATACAAGGTGAACTGAAAAGATTGGGAGTATGATTATAAACCACTTCATTTGTATAGCTTCTCTCAGCTGCTATTTTAATGTCAGCAACATAAAAGTTTTGTGAATGCACTTATTGTGAACTACCACTAACATCTAGAGAACGCTCAATTACCGAAAAGCAGGTTTCTTGTGAAACACAAAATATAGTAATTGTTAACTACTTTGAAATATACAAACCCTACAACTTAAACACACAACAAAATATTTATTTTAAAAAAACTCAACTGTCCCTCAGATCTTCCGAGATTCTCTCTCTTTCCCATCAGCAATTTAACTAGCTACTGATCAAATTAACATTATAAAAAATAATAAAATTATAATACACCATACTGTACTTAGAATCCAAACACAATGGCCTTGAATAATATGATGAGAGAAATAACTAGATAAAAATTTAGGAAGTATACACAACAAATAGAATGAATAAACAAATAATGGGCCAACAAAAATGATTTAATCAGTAGAACTCCATTAAATATTTTGATAAATTTGATTGCTGCATGAAATTGTGGTCAAAATGCAATTTAAGAGCAAAGAACAGTACAGCTTGTTTGATGACACCAGAGTTCTTACCAGTTTGAGGGATGAACCAATTAGAGTGATATGGTAAGTGTGATTTGATAGGAAGCTTTCATAGTTCCTTAATTGACTCAATGTGCTGCAGTGAATGTATCAAATCCAAATATATTCAGGTCAAACTCATGAAATTTTTAAAAATATTAATGATTAATTGTATATAAATTATTAGATAAATTAGCATGCAGTTGACCTATTAACTGTATTGCCTGCATTGATATTGACCTTATAATAATATTTTCAAAAACTTGGCTGGGAGGTGGGGTTGGGGGGAAGGGGGGGGGGGGGGGCTTGATATTCTCCCATGATAGCTACCAATCTAATCTCACTAAAATTCTCTAAAACATGGGAGAAGCTATAGAAATGAAGTGGCTTATATAACAATAAACCACTTCATTTCTATAGCTTCTCCCAATTGTCTCTAGTGAGTTTTTAGTGAGATTGGATTGGTAATAGTGGCAAAGTCTTTACTCCTACTTCTTTGTGATGTGAAATAACCTACCTCCTAGAGCATGCCAAAATCAGCTAGTATATATGCATGTATGATCCTTGAATGCTGTATGTTATATACTACAATTATTTAGGTTTTTCTTCTTTCTTTCACTTATATTATAATATAAATATAATCATCATTAGTAAATTTAACAAAATCAAATTAACAAACAAACACTTGAAAATTTTACGACAAACATGGAGTAAAAAATAATAAAATAATATTATATTATAATAATATATGCACATACACTAACTAATGCAGTGAAAATATCAAGCATAGACTAAATACCACTTAATACATCAGAGTGATATGGCAAGATATTTCAATCAGGCTCTGAAGATACATTAGCCTGCTCCTGAAATATTATACAGGGTTGGAGTACATTGTCAGGCTGGTCAGGTCGGTCAGGCTATAGCCTCACCACTTCTTAATTTATGACTATTTATTTTTGAGGCATGTATAAACGCTTTCATTGCAAAAAAAATGATTACATGTATAGAAAGACTGTTAGTCATTTTAGTTGCTTGAAGTGTAATTCATTATCATTTGATTAAAGCAGCCATTATTCTAAAGCCATTTTAGAATACCTCAAGAGACACTTCTACCATGAGCTTCAGGATAGTTTCCTAGACACCAGACTTAATTGTTAGAAAAAACAAGAGCTACTTTATCCAGACAGTGTTAATATAAAGCCTCAAAATGCTCAGAATTTAGCCTACAACACCTTGCAAAGGTTAAAGGAAATTTGTGGTTAAACAATTGTACAATAGAATGTACTCCACATATCACTTCCTGTATCTGCATTATAAGTTATTGACTGCTGGCTTATATTGTCTAGTGCTCAAAAGAGAATAATTCTAATTATTATTCAGCAGTAATCACAATTTTAGTTTAAAATGTTCAAACACTGTATATACTTCAAAATACTGGTTCTTTAACCTAACATCAATACAGTCTCATGCTTTGTCTAGAAACATCAGCAAATTAAAATTATAAACACTTGTTATTTCATTTAAGTTATTGTATATTCAATTTAATGCAACCAAAAACAATGTTCCCAGTTTTAGCAACCAAATGTATATAAATATTTTTCATGAGGCTATTCAATACAAGACCAATAAAAATTACTACAGTATTCTCTGTTTATACTGCCAAAAACAATACATTTTGGATAGACACAAAACTGCTGAAAGGCCAATGTGGTTTAAAGTAACTAGCTTACACAAGCCCAATTTTTGACAAAGAATTACTGATGATTGAACTTATTATCCAAAGAAAAAATGACAGAAGAATAAATTTTAGTACTTTAACATTTCAAACTCCTGTATTAAATCACTGATGTAGTTTATTATGATTTGTTTTTTTACTTAACTGGGTAATTGACTAGTAAGGTAGATAACTTAAATTATTCCTCAAACTGACAAAAAAGTGAGCCTCCTTTGTATAATGTGTTTACTATCTACAGAAAGGGAAGGAGGAAGCAGAGGGCAGAAGAGTGATATAGTAGAATAATCAAGTCTAGCTTCTATAACTGCAATGTGTGTTCAGAAAATAGCTAGCTAACGCAGTGAAACTCTAAACTGCTTAGGTCCTTCAAAGAGGGATACTATTAACAAATTGTCCCAGCCTTGATGGTAGGGACACTTAATGTCCCCCTGCTGTTTGTCTTAGAACATAGCTACTGTAATTTTTGTATTGTTGTGACAGAGGGACTTTAAATCTCGTAGGTCCTTCAGGGAAGGGTTCTATATGTAGTGCCCCCACCTTCAGGGCAGGGCTTCTATATGTGACCGGTTTGGGGAAAATCCACCTAAACCCGGCAAACAATTTTTTTCAGTATCTCCGGGTAAAGCCTTACGGGTCGATTTATTTTTATGGCATAAGTGGATAGACACCAGTTAGCTCTAGCTTATGACGCAGTTGTAAGCTCTGGCGAGCTCTAAAACTCACGCTACGAGGCTAGAAACACTAGCCGGTTGGACTGTGTTACGGAGCGTTGCTAAGGAATTATTGGCTGGCTTTTCACTAATAGCGGGGGAAAAACTGTAGCTAACTAATTGGCGAGCGAGCGTAGGCGAGCGAGACACTTACAGGGGTAACACAATCGAAAATCGGGGATGTTTGTTTATTGGCGAGCGAGCGTAGCGAGCGAGACAGTATTAGGGGTGGATAATGCAAAATCGGGTATATGTTATGTAATAGTTATGCCATGGCCAACGAGGGGTTATGGAATATAACCGTCCGATCCTGAGGGCGAAGCCCGAGGGATAAGGGCGGTGATATTCCATAACCCCGATGTTGCCATGGCACAACTGTTTTATACCATAGTTGCTGCTACTACTACTCTCTCATATCCACCTATATGGGACCAGCCCTACCACATATAACTCTCCTGCCGCTCTCATACCACAGGAATTTACCACAGCTAGCTGCTTTACTGCTTACTGCTGAGCAGCCCAGGTAGAGTTAGATCTGGAGATAACAGCTGGCAGCTACAATGCTAAAGTAAACTTGCTAAAGTAAACTTGCTAAAGTAAACTTTCTGGCGTGCTTCAATTGAATTTTAATTGAATTTTAATTTTGGGCAGGAAACAGGGAAGAATTCGCTTGACACCCACTGGGAAAATATCATAGCCCCAGGAAAAATCACCGGGAAAATATCACTTTTAATCCATGGGTGTTACCACAGCAACCATGGTATAAATATATTTATTGCAGCTTTGATATTTTTACTTGAATATTTCCGCATCACGGGGAGCGTTCTGTATTCTCCCATATTGTACGGTTTATATTGTACGCTACTTGTAGCGCGCGCGTAGCGAGTAAAATCAATGAAAATTGTATTGTAACCGGTTGAGAAAAATTTCAAAGAAGCAATAAATCACTTATCACACTCGTCGTACAATATGGGAATGATATTTTACTCTCACGCCACATTTTCACTCGCCTTTGGCTCGTGAAAATATTTTGCGTGCTCGTAAAATATTTTCCCATATTGTACTCTGACTCGTGCTATAAGTTATAGTTATAAACCAAAATTGAGGTTTGAATGCGATTTATAAATCGAAATACAAACCTAATGATTTTGGTTTATAACTATTTTATAGCCAGAACATAAACAACGAGCAAAGTATAGCGTTAGCTATCTTAGTAATTGTATTAAAGTACCCAAACTCTTCATTATTCCATTTTGCTTTGATCTGCCTTCTACCATAATTATAGTTGCTAAGAACTATATCAGACTTTTCCCCGCTAATACATTTTCTTACGAGCATACCAGACTATATCAGATTTATAGTTTTTAACGACAAGCGCGGTCCACGGGTAACGGGCTATAAGTATTTGGCGAGCGAGCGTAGCGAGCGAGACAGTATTAGGGGTGGATAATGCAAAATCGGGTATATGTTATATATATGTATGTATGTATGGATGGTACGTATGCTCTTTATACGCGCGCGCGGGGAACGTTTTTCTCCTAAAAACACGGCTATTTAGGCTTGACTCCAGTTTATTCTGAAACTACAGCATTAAGCAAACCTTACTTTATACTTAAGCTCCAAAGTATGAGAAAATTCCTGCTAAAACGCTTGTTTCCAAGACACAAAAAGTTGATTCGACCGGTTACTATGGCATTGAAGACCCTTTTCCAGACTTAATTTCAAAACTTCGCCGTTTTATGGGGGGATACGGAGTGCCGGTTGTTGGTTGTCAAGAGCCGTTGGTAGTCAGAATGCCGTAGTATTAATGCTATGGAAGCTACTACTTCTCGAGGGAAGCTGAGATAAGTACGCAATTCCATATTTGTTAGCTAAATATGCAAAATTAACTCTGGCCTTTCTTTTTTGTAGCTAAGAGCTAGTCAACAGTGACTGGTAAATTCAAATAGTCAGATTGGCTCAAATTTGGTACTACAAAAGTTACCACTGCTCAAGAAAATGAGGTAAGAAAGTAATTTTGTATTTGTGTGCTAAAATTGATTGTCTTTTGTTTTTGTAGGTGAGAGCTTGTTGTCAAGAATTCAAGGTAATTCAGATGGTCAAAGTAACTTCAATTTGATACTACAGAAGTTATCAATACTCAAGAATGATGTAAGTAGTAATTCCATATTTGTTGGCTAAAATTACAAATAATAACACTGGTTTATTTTTTATCGTAGCTGAGAGCTTGTTCAAGAGTTACTGGTGATTGAGATTATCAGAATGGTTGATGTTTGATACTACAAAAGTTACCATTAATAAGGTAAGAGAGTGATTTTGTATTTGTTTGCTGAAATCAAATGTCATAACTGCTATTATAGTGTTTGCATGAAGTAAGCTAAAACATAGTAACATTTTATGTTACTTAACTATCACGCTCGCTCGCCATTTGTGCTCAAGCACACCACTAGTATATATATATAATTATGTATGTATGTATGGATGGTAAGTATGCTCTTTAAATGCGCGCGCTTCTAATTACGTAAGTTAGGTAAAGCGTTCACAGTTCCAGTTTTTTTCAATTAACGAGCGCGGAGTATCCTGCGGCAGACGCAACATTGTTTCAACCAAAAAGTTTACAGCTACTCTCTTCTTGAAACAATTGTGAAGTCTTTGTCAAGCTGCGCTTCTTTGCCACTGCTTTCGAAGTTTATTCAGGTAATTGTTAGTTTAGTCTGGGATCAGAGACTTTAGATTCTCTGATGCTAACTGAGAATGGAAAGGGTTACACTGTGCACTACAGTTAGATGTAATTTCTGTCCTATTTTTCTGTAAAAAGAGTCTGCTCGCTCGCCATGCATTTGCGCTATTCGAGCGCACCACTAGTTTATATATATGTTTGGACGTATGTATGTCATTTTGTATTTTGACCCTCCGTATTTTTGTGTTCGCTCGGCGTTCGACCCCGTCCCAAACTTCACTAAACAGAATCCTCTGGTTTAGCGACCATTACCCGTATCACCTTAGAAATTGAATTGTTTACCGCTTTGAATTGTTTTGCGGGTGCAGTTAAAACGCAAAAACTTATGGGAGCTCCATTTCTATTCGAGTTAGTGGCGGTGGTAAGTTAATACGCTATTTGTCATAGTTATAAGGCCTACTCAACAGCATTTACTTGAAAATTCATTGTCCACTAGACGAACCACGAAGGTAAGTCTTGCGTAGGTATGTTCAGTTGTGTGAAAGTATTGTGCGTTACAACTACTATTAAGAATATCACAAAGAAAAATTTAAATAACGTGACTCAATTTTATTGCTTCTTTTTCAATTCAAACAGTTGCTGGGAGCTGTTACTATGGCATTGAAACCCCTTTACCACATATACTTAAATTAAAAACTCGACTTTATTTTAGTAGCTTGAGTGTTAGTTGTTAAAATCAATCATTTAACAATAGTGTGGTTTAAGGCTCGCTCGCCATTTGTGCTCAAGCACACCACTAGTTTACTTACTATTCTACATAACCCATTTACTCACGCAATTCTCGTCATTCATAGTTTTTCGAGGAGCCTTGCATTAAGCCTTTTCGACTTCTTTCAATCCGCCTGTAACCGGCTTAGTCCGGGGTGTCCCCGAGACACGCGGTAATAGTATATGGGTACACGGCACGACCCCTGACATTAGCAACGACTTTACGCGGCGTTTTTTTTTTCGAAATCAGCTATAATAAGTATAGCAAAAATACTGAAGTGTTGTAGTGGGTAGGGCGAAAACGGCTTGTGCTGCAGCTTCCAAATTAGGAGGACGGCATCCCAAGGCCCCGTGCAACCTACTGGTAGGATAAATTAGAAAACTTTAGATGCCGCTTAACCGGTCACAAATTTACCTCCTACATGCTTCAGGCCTGGAGATGATCTTGATCTTAATATTTGGCTTAATTCACAGCTCCTCATCGCTTATTGTTGACTGTCCAGATCAGAGTGAATTTTGCGAGTGCCCACGGGCAGAAACTGTGTGCGAATTTACCTTTCGGGTAGAGAAGAGATTCAGTTTTGCATCCTACTCTTTCATACCAAATACAAGACAGCTCTCAGTCAATGGAGGACACTTGTTCTCACTCGAAAAACAGGCTTCTCCCCCAGGTCGAACACGACAGGCCAATGCAGCAAAACAGGGTTCACTGACTTGCAAGAGTTTCCCACAAACAACTGCAGTATACCAATGACGTTGGATGGAGTCAATTATCGCCATCTCCTGTTAATCAACGGTCGTATACCAGGCCCAACGCTGGTGGTGACGGAAGGACAGACAATCGTTGTGCATGTCTTGAACCACTAGGAGAGTGAAGGCATTACCATTCACTGGCATGGCTTGTTCCAGAAGGGCACTGCATGGATGGACGGGGTCGGGTTTGTGTCACAACCTCCGATCGATGCTGGGTCATCGTTTGACTACATCTTCAAAGCCGAGCCTGCCGGTACGCACTGGTACCACTCACACGTGGGAAGTCAGAAAAGTGATGGTCTCTTTGGAGGATTGGTCATCCGAGAATTGGCTACTCTGGGAACCATTTTGAACAACAGCACATACAATAGTGTAGTAGACAACGCCGGTGAGCACACCTTCACAATCATCGACTGGCAGAGGAAAGCGGAGTTCTTGCCCCAGTCTCTGGCTGACCTTCCTTTTTACAATAGCCTGCCGATAGGACAAGTTCCCACTAACATGAAGACTTCATTTCCGGGATACTCAAGTCCCGATGGAGCTCATCTTGGAGAAATACCCTTTTGGTCTGGACTCATCAATGGAAAGGGACGAATGGACAGCTACATTGCCACGCCTCTGAGCATTTTCAGCGTACAACGAGGCAGTACTTTCCATTTTAGGATGGTGGGATCAATTAGTATTTACGCCTTTAGAGTCTCAGTGGATGGACACAAATTGAAGGCAATAGCTTCTGATGGGGAATACTTTGAACCAGTTGAGGTGGACTACATGATAATTCATGCAGGAGAGACGTATGACTTTTTACTGGAGGCTAACAGCCAAGAAGACACCAATTTCTGGATTCGTGCTGATATACTGGCTGATAATCTTCAGCAGGAGCAGTCTGCTCGCGCTATTCTGACGTACGGAAACTCCAGCGATCTTGATTGGACAACTGCGTATTCAAATGTTCCAGAGCGTAATCGTACATGTACTGCAGAAGCACCTTGCATGACCCTTAATTGTCCTTTTAGAATTTATCCTTCATCTTTCAACATTTTATGTGTTCCACTGACTTCATTGGTCAGGCGTACTGCCACTCCAGACTCGGATATTCCGAATTTTCCTCCAAATTTAAGTTGCGAAGATTGTATGCACTTCTTAAACTTTGCCTTCCAGGGAGCAAATGGGCGGAGCTCAGTGAACGCCAACAGTTTCCAGCTTCCCCAGACCTCCTATGCCACCAACTGCTTCCAATATGAAAATCAGAAAAATGACAACACTACAAACACTTGCAACAAGTGTGAGGTTAACCCTAACGGCCCAAACGGTTGCAAATGCATAGATGTCGTTCCCATAGTTAACAACTTTACGTTCAACGGAGCTCTAGCTCAGCCATCTGTTGCCATGGTGTTCAGTGGGATACCGTCAGAATTTTCTCACCCCATTCATCTTCACGGACACGCCTACACCATCGTGTACATTGGTTACGGAGAGTATAACGAGAGCACTGGAAAGCTGATTCGATTCAATCAAGACATAGATTGTGGCAATGACACCCTCTGTACCAATCCCAGGTGGAGAAACGGTATCCCCCGAGCAGTTCTAAACCGCACAAATTCCAACGGGGAAGTTGTAGCCAGCGCCATGAGGAAGGACACGGTCATGATCCCGGCATGGGGCTACGTGGTGATCTCATTCGAAGCCGACAATCCAGGTTATTGGATAATGCACTGCCACATAGAGGAGCATCTTCTCGACGGAATGGCAGTGATCGTACAGGAATACGCCCCCGGCCAGCAGCGGTCTCCTCCCCCTGGAATCAACCTGCATGGGAGCTTTAACTTCGACGTGGCTAGTTACAATTCAATAGTGAGCCAAGTACAAATCTGTTCATCTCCAAGTCCACAACCCGCTCCTGCTCCTGGTCCCTTGAGCCCAAGTACGGGATGCGTTGTGTCCAGGGCTGGATTCTCTGTGGCTATGGCAGTTTTGGCTGTACTTATAGTAACAGTAATTGTACTCACCGTTGTCATCATCTTGATATGCTGTTTTGCATCTAAAACAAAAGGTAGCTACATGCCTAAGACTTCTTCACCTCAAAGCCATTCCACAGAACAACCTCCTGTAGAGATTGAACTCTCTTCACCTCAAATCCATCCCACAGAACAACCTCCTGTAGAGACTGAACTCTCTTCACCTCAAAGCCATCCCACAGAACAACCTCCTGTAGAGACTGAACTCTCTTCACCTCAAAGCCATCCCACAGAACAACCTCCTGTAGAGACTGAACTCTCTTCACCTCAAAGCCATCCCACAGAACAACCTCCTGTAGAGACTGAACTCTCTTCACCTCAAAGCCATCCCACAGAACAACCTCCTGTAAGACTGAACTCTCTTCACCTCAAAGCCATCCCACAGAACAACCTCCTGTAGAGATTGAACTCTCTTCACCTCAAAGCCATCCCACAGAACAACCTCCTGTAGAGACTGAACTCTCTTCACCTCAAAGCCATCCCACAGAACAACCTCCTGTAGAGACTGAACTCTCTTCACCTCAAAGCCATCCCACAGAACAACCTCCTGTAGAGACTGAACTCTCTTCACCTCAAAGCCATCCCACAGAACAACCTCCTGTAGAGACTGTCACCTCAAAGCCATCCCACAGAACAACCTCCTGTAGAGACTGAACTCTCTTCACCTCAAAGCCATCCCACAGAACAACCTCCTGTACAGACTGAACTGTCTTCACCTCAAAACCATCCCACAGAACAACCTCCTGTAGAGATTGAACTCTCTTCACCTCAAAGCCATCCCACAGAACAACCTCCTGTAGAGATTGAATTCTCTTCACTTCAAAGCTATCCCACAGAACAATCTCCTATGTAGAGACTGAACTCTCTTCACATACTTAAACAACATTTTAGCAATTTTTTTTCATATAATTTTTTTAAAATGTTGTCATGACTGCATTTTTAGTTTTTTCCATTTTGTAACATCTGTACCATATACTATTACAATTTAATAGAATAATATTGGCACTTAACTAATACACAAAATTTATATAATTAAATATATAATTTAACCCAGGAACTGGGTCCATCCAACAAAACCTTATGTCTTTTAAATGTCATCAGATGATTTTTCCGGGTACTAATATGGTTTTAGCAAACGTTTGGTACCCAATATATCAGTATTTCACGATTCCAACTCAGTCTAATAGTCTGTTTAAATTATTATTAGCTACCTAGAAACAAATACTGAATGTAAATATTATTTAGCCAAGGATTAGGGACCATAAAGAAAGTATAGTTCTCGTGCAAATTAATTCTTTATAATCTAATCAGACAAAAATAAATATGAAGTCCTTAACATAGGAGTTTTATTGCTACCATTACAAAAGTGTGACATGGCAAATTGATTTTTTGAAGTCACTGTATACCTAGCTACATAATATCCATCACTTGCTTTCAGGATGGGTCTTCCATTCCATTTCAAGAGGAAGGTTGCCCTGAGTGCAGAGTGAAATGTCTTGCCATAACACTCTGACAAGTGTAATAAGTGGTTTATTCCACACTAGATATCTTCACTACTGTAGCTAGTACTAGAGGAAGGGTAACTCACAACCGTAAAGTTGGTTGTAGGGGCTATCCACACCCCTAACTGATATTTTAGCAGCTGCTCTAACCCAGTTGAGCAGGATAAAGAGCAAGGTACACCAGAGGGAGGTAGCTGTAAAACCGAGAAAATTGAAAAGTTTGGCCGGTTGCTATAACTACAAGGGTAATGAGCTTGCGCAGTATTTCACGCTGTTATTTCAGGCTATACTATAGCGTGAAATAACAGCGTGAAATATCGTGAGTTATTTCATGGGTCATGTACCTAATAATATCATTGTGAAGATATCTAGGGTGGAACAAATAAATATATAAGTACTTATTACATGAGTCAGAGTGTGATATGGTGAAATATCTAGCCATATTACTCTGACGAGTGTAATAAGTGGTTTATTCCACACTATCTTCACTGGAGTAGTTTTTGGTAACTAACGGGTGTAAAACTCGCTAGGGTCTCCCCACAACCCCAGCTGATATTATAGCAGCTGCTCTAACTTGGCTGGATAGGCTCCACTAGAGTAAAGGTAGCTGTAAAAACCCAGGTTGCTATAACTACTCTGGTAATGAGCTTGCACAATACAGCCATGAGATAATACTTTGTGATATCGTGAGATATCTCACGGGTCACGTACCTAAAAATATCATTGTGAAGACCCGTGAAATAATTCACGATATTTCATGCTGTTATTTCATGCTATACTGAGCAAGCTCATTACCCCTGTAGTTATAGCAACCAGCCAAACTTTTCAATTTTCTGGGGTTTTACAGCTACCTTCCTCAGGTGTACCCTGGTCTTGCTCTGCTCTACAGGGTTAGAGCAGCTGCTAAAATGTCAGCTGGGGGTGTGGGTAGTCCCTACAACCAACTTTACCTGTGAGTTACCCTACCTCTAGTACTAACTACAGTAGTGAAGATATCTAGTGTGGAATAAACCATTTATTACACTTGTCAGAGTGTTATGGCAAGATATTTCACTCTCAGGCTTTATTTTCACTCGCCTCTGGCTCGTGAAAATAAATTAGCCGGCTCGTGAAATATTTTACCATATCACACTCTAACTCATGTAATAAGTATTATATATATATATTTATTGCAGCTTTGATATTTTTACTTGAATATTTCCGCATCACGCGAGCGTTCTGTATTCTCCCATATTGTACGGTTTATATTGTACGCTCCTTGTAGCGCGCGCGTAGCGAGTAAAATCAATGAAAATTGTATTGTACCCGGTTGAGAAAAATTTCAAAGAAGCAATAAATCACTTATCACACTCGTCGTACAATATGGGAATGATATTTTACTCTCACGCCACATTTTCACTCGCCTTTGGCTCGTGAAAATATTTTGCGTGCTCGTAAAATATTTTCCCATATTGTACTCTGACTCGTGCTATAAGTATTATATATATATATATATATATTATATATAGCTATATTTGAATGATATCTGTGCCTTTAGATTGGATGACCATAATATAAAATATGTAATACTCACTCATATTTGTATGACTCTAATTAATATTCAGTTACACCTACAGTTTTTCCTTCATTCCACAGACTAAATTCTGTCCTCTGAATGCAGCAGCTACAAGCCTACAAAGTGTTTCTCCATTGGGAACTCTTAGTGGGGATACCATTAGAAAGTGTGTTGTTTATACTTGTAGCTATATAATTTCAGTCAACTTCAGTTTTAGAGCTGCTCTTGTAGAGGCCTAAATACCTAGAGTAATTATTTCATATGAGGTGTATGTTTATGATACTGGGTATATTAAATTATATATACTGGATAGTTAATTTATTGCTAGCCCCTGTAATTATAACTTTAAGGGTTCTGAATAGTAATTTCACTTACATTTTGATTTCCTGTATTTATACATAGATGTAGGTATAATCTTGCAAGTGAGCACTCAAAGGTAAGCTTCATATGAACATTTGCTGTCGAATGCTTTCAGGGTATCTTTCAATTTCCTACATAAACAAATTCCCTCTTAAGCAGCGCCTAACTATTATTTAGTATCCCTCAGATCGTTTTGTTATGGCAGTGCTACATCCTAAATTAGTTAGGTACTGTGCAGCCATTGTGAACTACCATTTTTAGGGCCCCTCAGACTAAGTAGTGCCCTCGTCCTCACTCCCTTGGGACACTACAACCATGGACCCTAGGGACCTTTAAAACGGTAGTCGCCTTTGAGGCATTGCCCAACTGTTATGTGTTAAGTTAAGTAAAATGACTATTCAGGCTGTATACCTACTGTAAGCTGTACATAAATTTAGCTACGTCAGTACATTGATAAAATAATTCTTCTACCGGGATTAGAAACGGATCACGTGCTCCCGTAGAAACTGTATGAAACGCTAATCTTAGGCATGTAACATTATATACTGTTATGATCATTTCAGACATAATGAGAATAGCATCTTCAATTAAAATGTGTACTGTTTGTGTTACAATCCCTTTGCTAGAGAGCCAACTGTTACTAGTAAATGCAGTAAGCATTAAGATTGTAATTACATATAGTTATTATTAAGGGATATTCCTACAAGTTCATATTGATAAAGCTTTAATAAATATACATGTGTAATAAAGTAGCTGAGTAACCTTGAGCATTAATTTCTCAAGTATATTTTGTGATCAGCCTATGAATAATGCAAATTAGTTTCTTGCAAAAGCTATCAAATAATTATTGTATGTGCACTCTAGCTATTAAATATACTTCAAGATTAATATGAAACTTATTACTGACTCCAACTTCCTGGCTCAGGTCCTAATGACTGATACAGCAGATGTTACAGTCTCCTTGTCACTAGCTATCATTTTAAACTCAGCGATCATAAAGAAGTGGGGGAGCTGCAAACAATCAGATACAGCATAATGATACCGGCCTTTTTGTATTGACTACGGGGCGTTTCCAATCCCGGTAGAATTCTTTTATTAATGGCCAGTACAATTTATTTTTATAGCCCCAATTTTCCTTACGTCTTTTTTCCCTCCGTTACCGTGCTCGTCAAACGCATCGCGTCGCACTTAGTACCTAACTATATATATATACTAGAAAATGCTCGTGTAGCATTGATTGGGCGAGCGAGGTTCTGGGGAAATGTTGACACTTTCAATTGCATTGGGGTCGTTTGATTTGAATTTGCATTGGTTTTCTTCCTGCAGGTTGCCAAATCTGAATTCACATCTCATTATTAGTAGTAGAATATGTAATGACATGTAAAGGGGGAAATGATGATTGGTAAAGGGTAAAGAATGGTACTCCTCATGATAAAGTAACAAGGTAAAGGGTAAAGAATGGTACTCCTTCTGGAATGCGCGCGCGTTTAAACGACGACGTACGACGCGTTTAAAGGACGACGTATTCAGGATTTCCATAGACTACATCTTAAAGTTGCTCGCTCGCTTCGCTCGCTCGCCAACTAGTGGTGTGCTTGAGCACAAATATCAGCGAGTCTGCCTAGTTAGGTAATATAAAGCTACAGTATTGTTACTACATAATTTATATTTTAGCTTAGTGCACAAGCAGTTGACTATTAATTTTAGCAAACAAATACAAAATTACTCTCTTACTTGGGATGGTAACTTCTGTAGTATCAAACTTAAGCCATTCTGACTACCTAAAGTATAGCCATTCAGACCACCAGTGGTTCTCCAACAAGTGGTACTTAGGCTAGCAGCCCCAAAAAACTGTGAGGCTTTTTAAAATTAATGTCTGATGAAGGGTTTTTAATTCTATAATAACTAGTCATAGTAACTGTTTGTGACTTCAAGCATTCCACTGGAATTATCTCATGATTTGTCGTACAATCCATACATATACACATGATATATATAGTACATCGAACATAAACCCGATTTTAAATTATTCAGCCCTAATTGGCGAGCAAGTGAAACACTCTCAGGGGTAACACAATTGAAAACCGGGGATATACGTTTTTAATCGAATGAGGAAGAGATTCTTAGGGGTGAATAATGCAAAATCGGGTATATATTATATGTATGGATGTATGTATGCCTCTCAAACACGTGCGTGGGTGCCTTTTTTTTTCTCCTAAAAACACTGCTTTTCAGGCTTGACCCCAGATTTTCCCCCCGGATACTACAGCATTAACCAAGTCGTACTTTAAACTTAGGTTCAAAACTGTGAGATAATTCCTGCGAAAATCCTTCTTTATCAAGTCACAAACAGTTGCTGTGACCCATTACTATGGCATTGAAGACCAGTATAATAGAATATTGTGTTACTGCAACTATAATATAGTTAGCCTAGTTTTTACTATAGCTTATTTGATACTTGCAGCTTCCAACGTTCACAGTATAGGGAGGTTTGAGTTGATAAGCCTAGTATTATGCTATTACTATATTAACTGTCTATTACTTTTGTTTTTGTGCTGGCTACAGAGTTATTGAAGGATGTGGAACAAGACCAAATTTTGGTTAAACAGAGAGAGCTTGAATTGAATGAGAGACGGCAGAAATATGAATGGCAGATATTTTATGATATCGGAGTTCCATCTGCAATTGATGATACCAGAGATGATATTCCTGCAGATGAGCAATTCAATCGAGTCAAAAATATTGACTTTACTTTAAATGGAACAGAAGCTCTTGCAAAATTGGGTTTGACTGGAATTGTTATCGATGTTAATGATCTGAGTGACTTTGCAAAGTTTGCCAAGTCTGTGAATCCAGATGAGGCCATACCTCTGTATGAAGCTGGTCGCTGGACATCTGATGTAGAATTTGGTCGTCAAATTCTCAATGGAGTCAACCCAATGGTCATTAAGAAGTGCACAGAGATTCCTCCTAAGTTTCCAGTAACCAATGCATTAGTCCAACCCTATCTTACGAGGAGTCTCACTTTAGAGCAAGAAATGAAGGTGAACATTAAATAGAGTTTATAGTTACTATCATTGATAGGTATTATATTTATATTTTCGCAGGCTGGTCGTATCTTTATATGTGACTTGGAAATCATGGATGGTCTTACACCACGTGAGGGGTGCTTTGTTGCGGCTCCTATTTGCCTTCTCTATGTCAACAACAATGATGACCTAGTTCCTATAGCTATTCAGATCAGACAAGGAGTAAGAGAAGAAGAGAAGTCAATTCCTAATCCTATATTTGTTCCTGGAGACAACTGGATGGATTGGGTACTTGCTAAAATCTATTACCAGAGTTCTCATGGCCAGGTATGTAGTCATAGTTAGCTCTATATTCGTCAGTAGGTATCAGAATTACGCAAATACTAGCTACTTGTTATTGTTAATATTGCTATATTTTTGTATCACTTAGCTACATCAAGTTTTGACTCACTATGTTTCCTGTCATGCTGCTATGGAGGCCTACTGTGTGGCTACAATGAGAAATCTTCCAGATGCTCATCCTGTTAATAAGCTACTGCGTCCTCACTTTCGCTACACCATTGCTATCAACACTCATGCGAGAGCTACTCTGATCAACAATGGCGGCACCATAGATAAAGCATTTGGTATTGGAGGAGACGGTAAAGTAGAGCTATTCAAAAGAGCCTCTGAATGTTATACCGTAGACTTCACCATATAAAGCAAAGCATTGAAGAACGAGGCCTGGAATCGGTTCCAAAGTTTTACTATCGTGACGATGGCTTAAAGGTGTGGGGACATTTTGAGAGTTTAGTGACTGCAATAATAGACGAGTTCTACGCTTCAGATTCTGAAGTAAGGGATGATGCAGAACTGAAGAAATGGACAGAAGACTTGTACACTAATGGGTTTCCTAAATATAAGGGATCCCTGCCTGGCTGAGGCTTTCCTAAGCACATCACATCAAAGAGCGACTTGATCAAGCAATGTACTTGCATCATGTTCACAGGATCTTGCCAGCATGCAGCTGTCAACTTTGGTCAGTACGTCATCTTCAGTTACGTGCCAAATGCTCCATTTGCTGTTCGGCAACCTCCACCTGAGGCAAAGGGCTTGTCTGATTACAATCGACTGTTACACACTCTTCCAGATGAGGCTACAACTGTTAGTAGCATTACTATCACATATGCTTTATCACAGTACAGCCCTGATGAAGTAAGTAGCTAGCTATGGCAGGACAAAATACATATATTTAATTGAGATGTATTGTCTGTAAATAGAACATGAATGTGATTGGTAGGTTAGTTTAGGTCTATAGTTGAAATGATTTTAGATCAGAAATAGAAATATTTCACCATGTTAATTTAGCATCAACGTTCATACTATATTTTGTTTATAGATTTCACTGGGAAATTATCCTGCTCAAAGGTTCTTGGAATCTGGACCATTGGAGAGCATTGCTGCATTTGCAGGCAACTTGAAGAAGTACGAAGAAGCAGTGAAGGGAAGAAATGCTTCTATGGATATACCATACATTTATATGCTACCAGAGAAGGTTCCTAACAGTATCACCATATGATAGACTGCTCTGATTCTGAACTCACATTAAAGGCTGAACTATAGATATGTTAGTAAAAACATACTTGTTTATAATTTTAGTTTAGCTGGTCATTTTGTTTTAAGTTGTAATGACAAGTTGACTTTTAAAAAAAGACTTCTATAGCCGCAAACTTATGAAGGGCAATATCAGAAAATCAGTAAAAGTCTTTTATAAAGTATAATTATATTAGTTGACAAGTTATAGCAGGTATATAACATATGACAGGCTCTGAGAAAAGGTGCAAATTTGGGATAAAGAAAGTATAGCTATACATATAAGTGAACAAAGGTCAACCAAGAGTGTATCTATAACTCAGACAAAATGCCATTAACCAAGTACCACCTCCACTAATAGAAAATTGAACTCCAGTAATAGGCTAACTGTGTTCGCAAAGTTAAGATATGTCAGAGACAACCTAATAAGAGTAGACAATTTAATTTCCTTGGTTATTACGGGTAAAGATTGATAAACCAAAGAATTCTGTTCAATAAAGTCTCCAAGCAAACACACAAACACGAGGGTCAAAGCAAAAATTACATACATTAATTTTAGCAAACAAATACATAATAACTTCTTACCTCAAATTCCCAAGTTCTGAATTCAAGCCATTCAAACTATCTGAATTGCCAGTAAACTCTTGACAACTAGCACTCAGCTACCAAAAATAGGCAAGATTTTTGTTGTAATTTTAGCTAACAAATACAGAATGAGTACTTACCTCATTTTTCCTGTAGTAGTAGCTTCTGGTATTTAATATCATCTGAATTATCAGGAACTCTTGACAACAACACTCAGATACTAAAACAAACAGCCTAACAGTGGACTAGTTTGGCATAGTTAGACTACTATATGAACAACAAACAAAATCTGGTAAAGTACTTCATTGTCGTAGGAACCACTCGCGTAGCTTTTTGTGAATTTGAAAATAAAAAAAAAAGCATTTCTAAGAAACAATTGTACAGTCTAAAGCTATTACTTGGTCCTGTAGTTTCAAGAAGCTAAGGACTAACAAGGCCGTCGGAACCGCTGAGGCTGGTGAGGTTTCGGCCTCACCACTTTTTTGCCGAAGTAGGCGTGGTTTTGTTTGCGCGAGCGCTTATTATCACGTTGCTTTTTAGCTGAGGTAAAATGGCATCGATGTTGGAGTCCAAAGGTGAACTATGATTACTTAATTTCCACACCATTGACTTAGTTTACTAAACTCAAATTAGTATTCTATTCAATTTATTCACACTTTCAATTTATATAAACTTATGGAAGTCTACCTGCATACAATGTTTTTTTCTTTTTTCCTGTGTACTTTACTTTCACCACCCCACCTTGAGCATGCCTATAAAACTACCAGTCATTCAGTCATTTTTTAGTTGTTGTTCTTGTTCTAGTCGTTGTGATTACATTATATTGAAGAACTTGGTGAACTAACCTTATACCACTACCTAGCTAACCACCATTGTGAGTGTAGCCAGAGCTAAAATACAGTCAACTAGCTACTAAAGTTTTGGCTGCATTCAATCATCCATGAAGCCTAGAAAGCTGCAAGTGCCAGTAGTTGGAACAGAGCCACACCAGCCATCCTCTCCTCCATTCAGGAGAGAATTTGGGAAGAAAAATGTTGTAAAAAGATCGTTTTTGCTACGATGTCAGGTAAAAATGCTGGAGTAGTTGCTAAAGTATTAAAAGAAGAGCCTAAAGCTTTGTACACACGCTGCTATGGCCATTCATCCAGCCTTGCATGTGGAGATGCAATCAAACATTCTAAAATTATGAAAGATTCACTTGATACAACTCATGAAATCACAAAACTTATAAAGAAGTCCCCACGTAGAGTTACATTGCTTGAGAAACTGAAAAGTGAGTTGGCCCCTTTTGGGAAAAGATTTGTAAAGAGGTTGAACAGACTGGATTATGAAGCTGAGTTAAAGTGTGTGGCTAATTTCTATACGACTGATTTTAATTATGAATTATTAAAAAACTCAGCTGGAGATACTGAGAGCTAATTTCACTCCAAATCAAACCTCTGTTAAAATCACTGATGTTACTGAATTCTTCAAAGCAATGACTCCAGGTCAGCGAGAACTTCTATCTGAAGTGTGTCAATTGTTTCAACTCCTACTTGTAATACCAGCAACTAATGCTGTCAGTGAAAGGTCCTTTAGTGCTTTACGAAGAGTGAAAACGTATTTGCGTTCGACAATGGCTCAAGACAGGCTGAATCACATCATGACTTTGCATATTCATCGAGGTCTTACTGATGATCTAAGCTTGATTGAAAGTGCTAACTGATTTATTCATGGAAGTGATCGTAGAGAACAGATTTTTGGGAAATTTGTGGCAATAAATGTGATTGAAACTTTTTATTTGTAAACATGAATTAAATTTTCTTGAACAATGTTTGAAACTTTTAAAAAAAATATAAATTAAATTTTCTTGGCTAATAATTGGCCGTGATTATTTGTAAATATCAATTAAATTTTCTTGACTAATATTGGCCTCACCACTTTGTATTTGCTTCCGACCCCCCTGACCATAAAGATGTATTTTTAGGAGAAAAAAGGAGTCTGTGCGTGGGTCACTCACCAACTAGCGGTATATTAAGCAAAATATGGCAAGCAAACCTGCCTAGTTAAACTATAGTAGGTAACCATTAATTTTAGCAAACAAATGCGGAATTGTGTTCTTACCAAAGTAGTGGTAATTCTGCAGTATTTAAAGCCATTCCGACTATCTGAGTGATCAGCTACAAAAAAAAAAAAAGAAAACAAGAAAAGAAAAAGAAACGGCTTGATTTTCAGTAATTTTAGCTGACAAATACAGATTAATTTACTCACCTCAATTTTTCTGGAGTAGCAGTAGCTTTTCTTATTACAGAATCACAGCTCTCAGACTAAAAAAACAAACAAACAAATAGGCTGAACACTTTGCGGTAAAGTGTTTTCAATTAACCACTTGCATATTTTTTTTGTGACTTGAAAAAGCAAGTATTTTGGAATTATCGCAGATTTTTAGCTTTCGTGTTTCTGCAATTGTGGTCGTTTCTTGTACTAATTCAGGTAATGACGATGCTTTACCGAACTATTGAATTATTCCTGAAGACACATGCACACACACACTGTTGTCGTCGTTACTGACAGACAGGCATATATAATATGTAGATTATTAATTACTGCATCTCTAACAGTTTTTTATGATGCTATCTTCTCACCTTCAACAGACTAATGAAAATTCTAATATTACTCTATTTGTGAATTTCCTAAAAGAAAGAGTACTACAATAGATACTTGTCAAATTTAATATTTTTGGTCTTAATGAAGAAACAACAAACAGTAGTTTTATGCAAATATGTGACAACCAGCTAGCTACAAAATCTCAATGCAGGAAAGTTGAAAATTCTAGAGGAGAGGGTTGAAAATATAAGAGAATTTTCTCACAATTATTAAAGAGATAAATTTGGTGATATCAGAGAGAAAAGTAGACAACATTAGCAACTTCTGCCAACTCTGAGTTGGCAGAAGGGTGGTCCTTCGAGGTTCAGGCATCTGTCAGCGTAGCGCACCCACAATCCTAGCATTCGTTGGTTTTCTTCAGTCCCTTTAGGAAGGAACAAACATGCAGATTTGACTCAAGAAATATGCAAGGTTGCTGGAATCAGAGATCATAAAATTAATAACATTTTTCATGCCACTGGTCTACAAAACTTTTCTTGGCGGGAGTACAAGAGAAAAATTATCCGGGAGTACAAGAGAAAAATTATCCAGTAACGGACTGGCCATCACTCTGTTGAAGCTTCAAGGAGATAGAACACACCAGTAAACAATAACATTAAGCTGTGGCAAACATTCTTGGAGCTAAAGAGCTAGGTGTATTATAATTAGTCTGATTTGTCTGTATATATTGTTTTGTGTGTTAGTCTCAGCCTACTCCTGACCAATGTTTTTAACAAACTATTTGTAATGCTACAATCATGGTAATTAATACAGGTTGAGGTAGTTTTATATCTAATTACATTATCATTACTTATTTATGTATTTAATAACTGTTACCTTACATTTAGTTGTACTGTTATGTCCTTCATAGGTGAAGAAACTTGGTGAGGGGGGAGGGGGGAGGGGGCATTGGGGGCATGTCCCCTCCTTATACTTTGAGCCTCTATAGTGTTCATTGTCGTATTTACTCAGCTGTGCCTAAACAAGACCACAGCTGCATTTACAGACAGATGACAAAAGAACCAGATATTTAGATACTGCCAATAATTTAGGTCTGTAAATAATAAGTGGGGTTCTTTAAATTAATTTGAAGATTACCGATATAATATATTATATATTTGTATAATATAGTAAAAATACTTTGTATGAGGATACATGTGACTGGAATGGGTGGGTTTCTGCCAACTAACAGTGGAGGCAACAAAGTGTTTGTTGTTGCCACCAGAATCTGCTTGTCACAGAAGGTTAGGTCTAGCTATTGGCCTCTTAAGACACAGTTAGATAGCACCAGGTTGTCTGAGGTTAACTTATAAACAGAACCAATAAGTGCAGACTAACTCCCTGGACATATGCAAAGCCATAATATTATAGCAAACTCTGCACATGCCCAGTATCATGATGTGCATGACATAGAAATTATAAGCAGCACAAAAATGGTGTGCGTCACTAAGACCCAAATGCTGTTACTGGTAACATTACATGAAAACAGCAAGAGAGCACCTATCAAGGCCACTCCACCAATTAAGTAATTAAGTTGATTAAAGTTATGATTAATCAGTTCTCGAGTCCTTGTGAGAGGAGTTTGATGAGGGTGAGGGACTTCTCTCACAATACACACCCTCAAGTATGTCTTGGTGCTTGTCATGCTGTGTCCCCCCCCCCCCCCCCCCCCAATTAAGGAATTATTCCTACTCATTATGATGTTGTAATTAAACTTTTGCCTTACATTATAAAAAAATGCTTTAGGAAGACTGTGCAATAATTGCCAGGCTGTAGACAGGAGGTGCTTGGAAGTTTATAATAACCCACAACATTTCTGATTCAAGTGTTAAGTTCTTTATTCTCGCAACTGTAATTTTTCAACCAGTAAATAGATACCTGATGAATACCAACTATTTATGTTACCATTTGCTACTTGAACTGATACTATAACCAGTACTGATACTACTGAAGTGTAAATTTCTACTGGCAATAGTATTAACATGATGTCCGGGTTTCTCCTTTTTTATGAATCCCAGTGGCAAATTTTTTGGCATCTCTGATTAAATTAAGGATGCATCCATTGATCATGGGCATAATTTTGCATTACACTCACTTATAAATTATTACTTTGCCCGTACTTAAGCCTGTGATTTTCTCCATTGATAGCCGGAGGCAAGGCCTACAATCAGATATGCATTATAGTAATGATGATAATCCTAAAGATAGAGAATGTGTCAGACCTTAGATCTAGAAGCAGTGTAAAAATATATGACTTGCGAGGCAGACAACAGTAATAGCTAACCTCCCCTGATGAAATATCATGGCTGGACTAATATTTACTTCTACCAGATATGATGACTAGCTGGTAGTGTTTCATCCATATAGTTATAATTAGATGCTAACATCCCAATAACAGTAGCTTGGAGAGCTTATAGGTGTAAATGTAATTTTATTACTCCTTTGAAACTAGTTGACTGTTCCAGCTCAGCTTCATAATTTGACACATCTATTCATGGGAAAACTGTCAAACATGTGATTGAGATTATAGTGTACAGTCTCATGGCTATGTTTATACTTCATTAGAATTAATAATAGAGCATCATATAGCATCAATTGAAATTCTCTTTAGATGTTTCGGCTCAAGGGGCTTCTTCAGTAAAAACAAGTGAGAAATAGCATGACTCAGCATGTACGTCTGCTTAAGTAGGACTGTAGGTGACTGTAGGTATTGAAAAGTCTCAGTAGCAGTTGGCAACCATTCATCCACCGGACAACTGAATCCTGCATTACATGGAATTAAGTTACAGGGATGGAGGAAGCTCTCATAAATTGGTCCGGCCAGGAATTGGGTGTGGCCAAAACAGTCATAGGTGTGGCAAGTTCATGGGTGTAGCTAAAGATAATTCATTGGTGTGACAAATCTATACATACTTTTATTCACTATAATTGTAAATAGCTAGATAAATAAAAAAATAGAAATTTTGTTATAAAATAATTGGTAAAGATTACAAATTTGGGATTTCCCTTTTGAGGAAATAGTTATTTCAGACTTCCCCATTTCAAAAGATGGTGGGCCTGGACCAACTGGACCGGTTCCTCCAGGCCTAAGTTATTAGTGTTGTGCGGTATAGTCCCTACAATAATGTAGAAGTCATTAGATATTTTAAAATATCAAAATCTGTAGTAATTGCAACACTAGATATAGTTTGTTCAAAATATTGATTAAGCTTTCCTCACCTATTCCATATCCCCTGCTTACCTCTACCAACAAGCTAGGGTGTCATGGAGAGAACCTGAACAAGAGATGTCAGTAGTATCATAATAGCCTCACACAGTCGCTCAACCACTTGATGGTTACTCAATAGGAATGGATCACCCTCTTATCACTATTAATTTCAATATATTATATTATGTATATATTTTTTTATTGGTGAGAATGAAGTTGCTAAAACTTAGCAAACAATTTGTCAGCTTTCTTGCTTTTAGACATTTGTCTGCAGTGTTCCTTGCATTAAGACTGTCATATTTTAGAATCACGAAATTGCTATAAAAAAGCTATCCATATGGTACTTTAAGTCTACATTTTGTTACTTGTCTAAATTTTGTTTATTTGTATTAGCTATAAAATAAGTTCTGTAAATTGTAATCTAATCTAATTCATTAACTATACAATACTAAGTATTTAAGTTGAACTATTGTCCAATACTAGAGATTTGCTAATGAATATCATGAGATCAGATCTATAATCTGACATCTGTAGTGGGTTAATTAGGAATCAAAGTTTTAGGTCACAAGCTACATCAAAATTATTTTACATCTCACACTGACTATGTCACAAAGCAGAACTCACAGAGCTTGTTCACTGAATATCATATCTGTGTATGTGCAAAGACCCTTTCATATATTGTATATGTCTACTCCACCATTTTAGATCCAATACGTCAGTACTATTCTATCTTGCTTGAAGTCCCAATGCATAAATAAATATAAATTGGAAGAATGCAATACATGTACTTGATCCATTTACTCCCTTTGTTGATTTTTTTTAACTTTCCTGGGGCCTTATTTTCATTCACCTTTGGCTCACGAAAATAAATAGCCAGCTCAAGAAAAATCCCGCCACATCAAATTTGACTCATGTAAATATTACATATCAAGCATTACCCGATATTCTATCATTTACCCTTAATCTGTCTCCCATTCTTCGCTCATTCGCTACTATCTTTGATAGTCTACCCCTAATACTGTCTTGTTTGCCAATACAACTTTCAATTACATACCCCTTAAACTGTCTCGCTCACTTCGCTTGCTCACCGATTATATAACTACATTGCTTTATTCAACACTGCTGCCAATCTTGGAAATGGAAATCCAGGATTTACTACTGATTAATCTCATAATTTTATACTATGATCCATTTATGCCCTGTGCATTGTATCTTTATTTTGTTGTTCACAATGGGTGTAGGAAGCAATTTCAAAGTGTAGAGGCCAATCAAGCTGCCACGCCTACAATATTGGGTGGGGTTTAAATGATTAAAATGTAATCAAATCCAAGTATTAAATATTTGTAAAGTGATGGAAATTTGATGGAATAACGATGAATACATCTTAGTTAGTCAAATGGGTACCAATCTAGCCTATTATTCATACCTTGTCAAGCAAGAATTTTTTAAGTTTGACAAAATCTTTAATTTTTTTATCCAATTTATCATTTTTAACCAGTTAAAATAGACATTTTGCTACAGTGAATTTAAATTAATAGACGGTAGTTTAAGTCTTCATCTTCAGAATTGGTTCCTTGTGGAACTCACACTAGGATCACATGGATATCATATTTGACTGTGCTATCTTCCCAGTTGAAAATCCTTAGTAAGGAAAACAGAATCAACATCACTCATCCAAACTCCCTTTTTTACTGGCTCTAGCAAATGATGAAGACTGCTTTATAGCTGCTGTATGCCTACCTACTGGAGGACTAAAAATTTCTTCCAATGGATTTCTTTGCAAGCTCCTTTGGAAACAAAATGCCTGAGACTGATGAGTCTGAAAGCGGCAAAAACTGCTATCCAATACACTGCTTGAGGTACCCATTTTCTTCCTGACTTTATAGTTACCACCTATCAAAAAATTGCACATTAACAGATTTAGACTGTTCCCATGCCTATGCTATGTACTGCACTAAGTTCTTGCCACCCTTTATTCTGTCATTTTATTTACTGCATGTGTAGTGAAGCATTTCAGCAAATGAAAAATCCGTGAAACCTTTTGTGATACCAAGCTATCTGTTTACTGAAACTCTAATCATATGCAAAAAGAGCGAAAACAACAGCTAAAGGTCATAATTATACTTTGAATTCTGGACACAATATGAAAATTTTGCTTGTAGTAGTATAGTTAGAAATACAAAACTGAAACACTAATAATGAAAGAACAGAAACTACAAAACTACTAAACATTTATCAAATTCCTTTATATGAAAGAATGTGTTAAGTATCCACTCTAATGAGGAATCTTCTCTCTTAGGTGTCTAATTTGATATTCAGGTTTAATCTTCATCCATTTTTCATAAGCTAATTTTGCTGAAATACCCATACCAGCTCCAGCCCCATCAATGACACTAAATGCCACTTTCCCTCCTGCTCCAATTCCTGCTCCAATTGCAGCCCCTACAGGTCCCACAACAGCTCCTATCAGTGCTCCTCTCCAGCACCAGCTGCTGCTGCTCCAGAACCTCTGAGATTTCACTTGCTATTATGCTTATCTGTGAATTCTGGAAACTTATCAAGTGACTCTAGCATAATGGTTCTGAAAAACCTTCAAAGCTGCTTGCATGACTGTATCTGGGAGAAATGTGTCCTTTTGCTCACTTTCAGTGATGACCTCTTACGAAAAGCAGTTGATTTCCAACAATACAGAGATTTAATAACCAAACATGTGGAATCATTTCAACAACTGCTAAATGAAATGTTCAATTTACAACAAAAAATTAATACTGTGTTTGATTATCCAAATGAATACACATGTAAAAATTGTGGTTTTCCTGGAATAGTGGCTGTACCGGTAAGAAAAAAACAAGATATTAAGATTGAGCAATCAAAAGATTTTACTCGAGATCCAGACATTATTCTAGACATTCCTTTTATAGCAAATAACAAATTTGTTAGGCCTTATGATATCAATTGCTCAGTTTATAAAAAAAAATAGCTTTGAGATAGTCATAATATGGTATAGAATAGTATGGTATAAGTTCACAACTCTCAGATATTTTAATTCTGACGAGTCTTCTTCAGTGATTGATGTTGCATCACATCAATCACTTATTAAAGACTTTTCAGAGTCGAAACATCTGAGAGCTGTGAACTTATACCATAATGCTATATCATACTAGTTAAAATTTTATAATTTGTTTACAATTGAAGGAGTAGTAATAATGGAATTATAATTATGAACTTGATCAATTTACTAAAAGCTATCAATCAAATGCAAAATCAACAAGAACAATGGCAAACATCTAATTATTCTTTAAATCATTGACACAAGAAAGAAAAAATTGCTTGTAGTAGTATACAAAAACTAAAAATAGTAACTATGGGAGAACAGAAGCTAAATAACTGCTAATAATTGTCCAATTCCCTTTTGTATCAAAGAACATTTAGCTACACTACGCATGCATTGTATTTTCGTAAAGACACAAAAACTGAAAATAGTAACTATGGGAGAACAAGCTACAAAACTGCTAATAATTGTCCAATTTCCTTTTGTATCAAAGAACATTTAGCTACACTACGCATGCATTGTATTTTTGTAAAGACACACTGACCGCTTGCAGCCAGACGCGGTTTACGCCCATGTCAACCTTTGTTATTAACCCTCAGCGCCCATGCGTGAGAGGGTTACAGTAGTCGTCCTGTCTGTTTATCTGTCAGTCTGTCTGTTTGTCACGCTCTGATTTTTTGGAGATTACTGACAATTAACTGTTGCTTTAGGTATGAACTTACTCAGGACTAAGATTTAGGACCTTTCATTGCGCTACTTTTTTGAATTTCGGACTTACTGTTGAGAAAACGCGAAGCTTTCAGCTCCCATAGGTACCAACTTTTATGGGTAACGCCCCCTAGCGGCACGTCATAATCACATGAGCAAATGATTTCTTGCAGCCAGCGGTGGTGGTTCGCTACACATGTGGTAACTTGAAGGGGTAAAGGATGGCACAATATCAGTAAATTGGTAAATAAGATACAATGCACAGTCCATAAATTGTTCCTCATCATAGTATAGAAAATTATGACATCAATCAGTAGATAACCATGGTTTGTTTGTTTGTTTGTTTGTTTGTTGTTGTTGTTGTTTTTAACACAAGATTGTTAGCAGTGTTAAAAGTGGCAATGTGGTCCTGTAATGCTATTTATTCCAAGCTGGATATCTTCACAATTTTATTTTTAGGTATGGCAACCAGCAGGCTTTACAATGTTCTGTGTTTTTACAGCTACCTTACTCTAGTGAAGAAGCCTACCCAGCCAGGTTAGAGCAGCAGCTAAAATATCAGCTGGTGGGTGTAGGGAGCCCCTACGAGTTTTACAGCCAACTTTACACCAAGAGTTAGTATAATAAACTACTTCAGTGAAGATTACAACTTAGGATTATTACACTCATCAGAGTGATATGGCTAGATATTTCACTCTTAGATGTTACTTCCACTCTGCCCCTTGCTTGTGTAAATAAATTAGCCTGCTCATGAAATATATCACCATATCACACTCTGACTCATGTAATAAGTATTATATATACTTGTCTTTTAAATTGAACTGAAGTTCAAAGACCATGCAGGTGCTCAGCTTTAAGAAGTCTGTAATATAAGTTCCATAAATTCTCGGCCTTTGATGGCCTTCTAGTGGAAACACAACTAAAAAGAACAAACTGATACAATGTTTTATATAGTGAACAGAGTGTGAGAACAAGAAAAAACAAAAAGGAGACAATCAAGACATTTCAGGGTCAAGGCTGCAGAGGGAGCAGCCTATTCAGAAGAAAGTGTTACTCCTTAATAGCTAAATAACATGCTGTTGTAATAATGCAATGCCATGATTAACTAATTAGTTACCACATCATAAGAACTGATGAAATACCCAGTTAATGAAAATTCCGGTTAATAAGCACATTGCAATCTCATACACACTGAATTCATTTTGCTTTCTAAGCTGCACACATACACACACACACACACACACATAGAATACATATATGCCATTGTTCTCTCTGTATCTTGGGGCTTCTTCCTCCATTTCTCATCTAAACTCAGGTTGGGCCTCAACATTAAAATTTGGTTTTATTTAACTGATTTTTTTAAATTGGTTATAAAAAATAATGTGAATAATCAATGCAGCTTTTAATCACAAATTTCATACATTGTAAAGGATAGCTAGAGCAATCAATAACAAAAACAAAGTCAAACACTAGCCAATGTTTTCTAATAAACAAACAATATCTACTTCAGCATTTTATGTGAGTTCAGGATCAGAGAAGTCTATCATATGGTGATACTGTTAGGAACCTTCTCTGGTAGCATATAAATGTATGGCATATCCATAGAAGCATTTCTTTTTTTCGCTGCTTCTTCGAACTCCTTCAATTTGCCTGCAAATGCAGCAATGCTCTCCAATGGTCCAGATTCCAAAAACCTTTGATCAGGATAATTTCCTAGGAATACCTAAGTAAAATGAAACAAAAAAAATGAGAAATCAATGGTTTTGAACATTACAAAATATTTCAGTTAATACCCTATCAATCTAAACGCAACATAAATAATTTACTTTCACAAATTTATTAGTGATTATATAATAGCTTACTCAATTAAATATATTATTTAATTTTTGTCATAGAATAATAAACTCCACAGCTAGCTCTAGTTACTTACTTCATCTGGGCTGTATCGAGATAAAGTGTATGTGATAGTAATACTAAGAACTGTAGTGGCCTCATCTGGAAGAGTGTGTAACAGTCGATTGTAATCAGACATGCCCTTTGCCTCAGGTGGAGGTTGCCGAACAGCAAATGGAGCATTTGGCACGTAACTGTAGATGACGTACTGACCAAAGTTGACAGCTGCATGCTGGCAAGATCCTGTGAACATGATGCGAGTACACTGCTTGATCAAGTCGCTCTTTGATGTGATGTGCTGAGGAAAGCCTCGGCCTGGCAGGGATCCCTTATATTGAGGAAACCCATTAGTGCTCAAGTCTTCTGCCCATTTCTTCAGTTCCTCATCATCCCTTACTTCAGAATCTGAAGCATAGAACTCGTCTATTATTGCAGTCACTAAACTCTCAAAATATCCCCACACCTTTAAGCCATCGTCACGATAGTAGAACTTTGGAACCGATTCCAGGCCTCGTTCTTCAATGCTTTGCTTTATATTGGTGAAGTCTACGGTATAAAATTCAGAGGCTCTTTTGAATAGTTCTACTTTACCGGCTCCTCCAATACCAAATGTTTTATCTATGATACCACCTTTGTTGATCAGAGTAGCTCTCGCACGAGTGTTGATAGCAATGGTGTAGCGAAAGTGAGGACGCAGTAGCTTATTAACAGGATGAGCATCAGGAAGATTTCTCATTGTAGCCATACAGTAGGTCTCCATAGCAGCATGACAGGAAATATAGTGGGTCAAAACCTGGTGAAGCTAAGTTAAAAAGGTAGTAATATGAAATTGATAAATCTGACACTTATGATAATGACACAATATTATAGCTAGCTAGTTGTGTGAATGTATAGTGATAACTTTACCTGGCCATGAGAACTCTGGTAATAGATTTTAGCAAGTACCCAATCGATCCAGTTGTCTCCAGGAACAAATATAGGATTAGGAATTGACTTCTCTTCTTCTCTGACACCTTGTCTGATCTGAATAGCTATAGGAACTAGGTCATCATTGTTGTTGACATAGAGAAGGCAAATAGGAGCCGCAACAAAGCACCCCTCACGTGGTGTAAGACCATCCATGATTTCCAAGTCACATATAAAGATACGACCAGCCTGCGAAAATATAAATATAATACCTATCAAGTGACAGTAATTATAAACACTATTTAATGTTCACCTCCATTTCTTGCTCTAAAGTGAGACTCCTCGTAAGATAGGGTTGGACTAATGCATTGGTTACTGGAAACTTAGGAGGAATCTCTGTGCACTTCTTAATGACCATTGGGTTGACTCCATTGAGAATTTGACGACCAAATTCTACATCTGATGTCCAGCGACCAGCTTCATACAGAGGTAAGGCCTCTTCTCGATTCACAGACTTGGCAAACTTTGCAAAGTCACTAAGATCATTAGCATCAGTAAAAACTCCAGTCAAACACAATTTTGCAACAGCTTTTACTCCATTTGATGTAAAGTCAATTTTTTTGACTCGATTGAATTGCTCATCTGCAGAAATTTTATCTGTATCCTCATTAATACCAGATGGAACTCCAGTTTCAGAAAATATACGCCACTGATACTTTTCATTTCTCTCCATCAACTCAAGCTCCCTCTGTCTCACCAGAATTAGATTTTGCTTCACATCCTTGAGTAGTTCTGTAACAAAACATTTAAAATTATGTACTAATCAGCATCCCATATAGCTAAGCAGACTCATTTGGATAAATATTTTGATGTGCACTTTCACATGTATGAACATGCATTCTTACTAATTGGACTGTAAAATATATGGTATTGACATGCTTGTTCAACTTTGTAAAAGACATTGTAGAGTATTGTTATTGCATCTAAAAGAACTACATTGGCTCTTCTTTCTCTACACACACTATTGTCAGGGTCAATTCATGTTTCAACAATGAAAGGTATGTATTTATAATCATATAAAATTATATCTGTCATAAGACATATGCAGCTTACTTGTGGCAGATGTAGTGCTAATAGCTTCGTCATCCCCAACCCAATGGTAACAAGGAAATGTCGTCTCATTCTTGATACTGGTTTCGGAGTATTGATAAATGGTGCTGTAATTTACGAACCAAAGGTCTTTGAAAGTAAGAAACCAGTTCTTTTCATAGCCAAAAATGACAACTTGAATTTCTCCCAGGTCAGATTCAGTCTGAACAAGAAGGTCTTCACATGTATCCTTCTTAATATGTTCCAATAATCTTATAAATTTCATCTTTTGAGTTGCTCCTTTATCACCAATCAGAACAACATACATTCCTCTGTCACATGTTCCTGCGGCACACATCGATCCATCCACTATGCGAATTCCATAGTAGAACTTGGAACCTGCAAAATTATTCAAATAGAATACAATAATTAAAGGAGCTCCCGGCAGTGTAACTGGTGCACTCATACATTTATTAGGGAAATATGTCTACATACAATTTTGGTAATAATCCAGACCAAAAGATCCAGGATTTGTCAAAGGATTGGTATGAGTAGCCACAATTTTTGCAGTAACCTCTGGTACTCCATAACTGGATGCCATGTTGGGTCTCTTTAATCTGCTCGACTGATAGTCAGCTCACTGAGTGGAGTCATTATATAGCACCAAGGAGACTGTATTGCACATGCTCAGTAGAAGAAAACACCCCACAAAAGGAAAAAGGAAGCATAAGATCATAATTATCCAGTCAATCTTGCACACCTATTTTTAACCACATCAGAATACATAAAAAACCTTTTTAGCAGAGCATTTTGTTGAAGTTCTGGTGTCTATTCTAGTTGTGCTCACTTAGCAGCAGCGATGACTTGAGAAGTCATTCCAATATTTTGAAAAAGATAGCTTCAGATTTGGTAATAATGAAGACTGAAATACTCAAAAAAGAATACATACACAAGATTTGTAATCCACACAGTTCTTCATATAGATTGTTGTCTCAAGAGGAGAATGTTTTGTGGGCTTCTAAAAATATCTACTGTGAAATGTCAATATTAAACTGGAGTTTCCCATTATTATACGTTGTGCAGAGATCAGGGAAGTTTAAACCATCATTTCATAGTCTTCCAGCCTTGGAACAAGTTAGTAAAGTTGCTAAGCATTTTGTGTGTACATTTATGGTAAAAAGAGTAAAACTTTTGCACATACATTCTACACATCCAAAACATTATTGTAAAATTATGAATTCCATTTTTGCTGTAGTCCAGTGCAACTGGTGCGGTTGTTTGCTTTAGGTAGACAAAATTTTTTTAAACTAAACCTAATCTCATAAATTGCTTACTTACTAAATAACTATATAAACTAGAACAAACAAAATCAACCAGTTCATGTTAATTCAGTGAAATGCAGCACTTATTTCACTATTATCGTACAATGCTTCTCATTACGGAAGATGGACTCACCTTATAAGAAGAAATTAAAACAAAAATTATGCCATATTAAAGACATTTAAATACATTGCTGCCACCTTTGAGATCGTCAGACTTCAAATGAGTACAATAATCGTTGAATTCTTTCGCTGTCGCAGGCGTTTTTTTTAAACAATACAGAATTAACAATATTCTGGTCGCCACCGGGAATCGGACCCAGGACTTGTATAGCGCACAAGTGCTCTGCCACAGAGCTACGACAACCAGCCAGCAAACAAACACTCCAATTCTGTATTTATACTGTTAAGGGGTGTCTCCAGTCTCACTTTCAACAGACCAACGAAATTTCCCGTTTTTAAAAAATTCTTATTATTCGTTGAATTTTTTTACTCTTCTACTTTATCACTTCACAATTTCTTTCTCAGCCTTCTTTTCAGTGGCAGAGCGCTTGTGCGCTATAAAAAAGCTTGTGAAATAGAGAATACATCTAACGAGTAAAAGAAGGCTGAGAAAGAAATTGTGAAGTGAGCAGTACCCATTAACAGTATAAATACAGAATTGGAGTGTTTGTTTGCAGGCTGGTGATCTTACATTTTTCACATCTAAGATCGTTCAAGAATCTTGCATGAATATTGCAATAATAATTTAGTAAGATCTTTTGGGATCTTACACTCTTTCTTACAATAAGATCTTACACTTTCTTACATCAAGATCTTACTCTTTTCTTTAAAAAAATCTTACACTTTCATATATCATTATCTTACACTTTTTGCACCAGAATCTTACACAACCTTTGCAATAACAACTTACAATTTTTTTTCTTAACCAGTTAATTAAGATTGAATTAATGGAATGAAGAGGGGGGATGTGCTTACCATGCTCTAGTTAGTAGAAATAACTAGTCCATCTTAATAAAATGAAGAGGGGGGACATGGTTACCATGTCCATCTTAATGAAATGAAGAGGAGGGACATGGTTACCACATCCATCTTAATATAATGAAGAGGAGGGACATGGTTACCACATCCATCTTAATATAATGAAGAGGAGGGACATGGTTACCACATCCATCTTAATATTATAATGAAGAGGAGGGACATGGTTACCATGTCCATCTTAATGAAATGAAGAGGAGGGACATGGTTACCACATCCATCTTAATATAATGAAGAGGAGGGACATGGTTGTCTGGGGGTGACGGATTACCATGTCAAAGATTCTCGTTCCACCTGCGCTATGTGGGCGAGTGATAGTTCCTTGTATCAGTCAGGCGTAACTCTGACTGTTAGTCGCACCCTCAGAAATTGACTACCAAATAATAAAGTTCTTCACTATGACATAAAGATTATAATTAAGAAACACACATCAAGGGGACTACAAGGACAAAAAAGAAATAGCTGAAGACAAGATGTCTTTCACAAAAAGAAATAAAGAACGGGGACTTACAGGATTCAAGCACAAAAAAAGGAGATAGATAATGATTACACAACAGACTGAGGTTGACAGTGTACACAGAAATGAAAAAAACCCAACTGAACCTAACTAAAGTGTGTGGAGTGAAACATATATATAAGCAAGGTAAATGTGAGGGGAGGAGTTCATGTCGACCAATCAGACAGTGCCATGAAGGTGAGCACATGGTCTTGGTGGGGGGAGTGAGAGAGAACGATAATTGCATGAGAAAGATCTATGCTGGTGCATAGGTGCAAATGGAGTGTGGTGTGTGGTGTGTTCACAAAAGTTCACAGTTTGTTTGGCGGGGGAGGGCGGGCAAACAATGGTTACCATGTCCATCTTAAGGGGGGCTGGAAGCATTTTTTTTTGTAAAAAAAAAAATTATTTTTTTAAAATTTTATTATTGTAGATACAGGCTTACTGGATGTGGATGCCAAATTTCAAGACCATTGGACATTTCTACAGCTTATAATGATTTTTTTTATACACACTAGTTCATTGTTTCAGTTATTGAATCACCCAGGAAAGAACCGTTCACTTTATTTCTTACCGTTACTTTCTATCGATCGACTATTTCTTTGTTACTGTCAAACCTACGCTTTTTATAGTTCAAAATAAAGCACACAGGAAGTGCTCAGTGGCTATAGCAACAAGCAATTACGTAGTAGAAGTAGGCGGGAGTGCGCACGGCCGATGTTTTTTTTTTTTGCTTGATTGGAACTTGAACTTGTGTCCGCATGGCTCTCTCTTTATTCTCGTTGTTTCTTGAAACTACGCCTAGGAGAACTTGTAGAAAGCGCCCTAAAGGGTTCCCTGGCACTCAGTGGCAACAACAGTCACCTACTAAACGAAGAAGGATGGATTCAGAGGCTACCCGTCCCTCGGTGAGTAAGACTAAATTATTTAGCTCACCACCTAGGTCTATAGGGTTTACTTCTGAAAGCTCTAGTGCTCTATTGCGCCCAAGAAATAGTAAATCCTCAAGTCCATTGTCAGACAATAGTTCTGTAGCTCTCCCTGATGCTGGTTCAACTGAAGCAGATAAATATTATATACTGGGCATTAGGCTAATGAGAATGGCTAATGAGAATGGCGGTGGTGAGTCTAGGAATGACATGGCAGAAGCAAATGAACTTGACAATGCAGAGTCAGATCAAAATGATGATGCAGAGTCAAGTGAAAATGATGATGCCAAGTCAAGTGGTTCAGAGGAGGAATCCTCTGAGTCAGATTCTGAGGCTAGTAGCAGTCATGATGATCAGGCTGACTCTGACGGGGTTGGTGTCGGCAGTGACGTCCCATCCAACGATTGGACCGAGCCCCCATCAGATGTTACTGTAACGTTTAATGGAACTTGGTCTAACCAATATATCAAGATAACTTCTAAAACCTTCATTTAGGTCTAAATATTCATTGTATGCAATATTATGCTTTCTTACAGGCATTGTCAGCTGTTATTACAAGTGTCGTGTTTAACCTCAATTATCTCAAGACTACATTTTCCCAAAATGGTCATACTTCGGTACATCATAACTTACTCTCACTATGTTTTTATTCTTATGTTTATATATCATCTTAAAGCTCATATTCTACTCTTTAAAATGAATTGATACTTTTTCAAAAAATTATTTTTTTCTTCAGTTATGTAAGTTTTTCTAAAAAAAAAGGAATTTTTGGACATTTTTGGACAAAAACAATTATAAAAAAATAAATAAGGAGAAATTCCAAAAAGTATCAATTCAATTATAAGATAAAAAAGTATACTGAATGTGTGAAAAAAGTTTGGAGTGTTGAGGATCATGTCTGATGGGGTTTACATCGTACCGAATAGGTAAAGGGTGAGTGGACGATGAAACCGATCACTTTGGGTGGGTGGGGCCAAGTTGATATATCTGTAGTTCATCTTGAAGATGATGTTTTACTCATCATTTTAAGACTTGAAGTATGAAAAAATACACATGTATGACTGAGTTATGACCAAATAAGCAAAACACCCAAAAATGGTTGGGGGGGGGGGGGCCCCCCTTAAGGGAGGAGACCCATAGCAACCGTTGGTAAGGCTGTGGGAAGTGTTAAGTGCTATCAACCACGAAAATCTACCACCCTCACCTGGCTCCGCATGCATCTCGCAAGCATAACCACCGCTTGATATATTAGCACGCAAAGCGGGGCAAAAATCTCGAGAGTCCCTAACCTCAGTAGCCTACTGGTGGGTTAGCTTTGACCACGTTGTTGTTACAACCAGCTTCAACAGCAAACTATAATCATGCCTTCCAGGAAAAGGAAGAGGGCTATTAGTGCAGCCACAGAAATGAGGAAAATGAATTGAGAAGAAGTAAGAAATAAGTAAATAAATATAATATTTAAAAAATATATACATACATACATATATATATATATATATATATATTGTATAGACATAGGATTGGAGCAAGTCCCAGCAATAGGTGGGGCTTCCACTGATACTCTTGATGATCCTTCCTTTACTGGTCATGATGTCACGCCCTCTCTTCGGGAGTCATCATCAGAAGTGCTCCCTGATTCACCTTCTCAAGATTTAGTGTCCACTCCTACTGCTCCACCATGTGAATCACACCCTCTAGCATTTTTTAATCCATCTCAAGTTCTAAATGATCTCACTACCTAGTCACATGATGACCACAATTCTCCTCCTGTCTCTTCTCATCCAGTTGTGAGTTCCACTGAAGTTTCCCCAGCTCCGCAGGAAGCACTTCAAGAGTTAGTTGAGAAGCTTTCAGCTATCGCTCAACAGAATGGTTTGGTGTTTGATGTGTCCAGTCTCCCTCAGTTTGTGAATAATTCAGCCATACGACTCCAGACTTCTGGACCAGGGTTGGATTGAGCTATGGAGACTTGGAACTGCTCAAATCTGAATGCAAGGACCGAGAAGAATTTGTACGAATTCTGAAGGATAGAGGAATTAACAGCAAACCCCTCCAGGAGAAGCTGTCCAAGCACTTCAAATACAGCCAAAGAAAATGAGTCCTTTTTTTCTAACCCGGCTCTTTTCAGAGCCACTACCTCACAGAAGGTTTCACCTAAAATGTTCGCACACATAATCAGTGGGCTATTTCTTCAAATCCTTACACTACTAGCTAATTCGCTTACCTGTGCGTCGGTAAGGCAGACGTGCTATAGTATGTCCACGTTGAGTTGGCCCGACCACAAATGTGGCAAAAGAGGAATGCACTTGGCGAAACCGGAGACCAATTAAGGTCACATGACAGTAGTAGCTCAAACACGCGAAAAGGTCGACGCCCACAGTAAAAACGGGGCGGGTCCAAGGTGCGCATTATTACCGTAAGTTTACTTGTTGAAATGAAAAAGAAGCTATGGCAGTTTCTTCCGCGGCTGTATTCAATATATGCCCAGTTATAACTAATCACTCGTAGTTTATAGTTTGTACGAGCTTCTAGTTGTGCGCTAAAACTGGTTGAAGGTTGCGGAGTGTTATCTGGAGCTACAAAGCTTAGAGGAAAGAAACACAGGACCGCGGCTGAATGAATCCTAAAGTAAGTCTGATTGTTGTGTGCTTAAGCGTGTATTTAAACTCTATTCTTATTTCTTGGTGTGACGAATTTCTGAAGTACTCAACAGTAAATGTGAAGAATCCAGCACATCACCTACACTTTAGCTATGGCCACACACATTCCAGTATTACTTTGTCCTTCACACTGAATCATTCATATCATTTTATTCATGATTTTACTGTATTTTCTATCTACTTGTTAAATTTCAACTTTTTTTAAATTATACAAAAAAAATTGACAATTAATATAATTTTATAATGACATGTACAATATATATATATATAATTTTATGATGACATGAAATTGTGGTAGATACAAGCAGCAGTTGAATTTGGAGGGTGGTAAATAGCATCACCATAACCATAGAGAACTGTACCTATATAGACATGAGGAGTAATGGACAGCTAAAGCATAAATAGTGGCATATAGAGTCTATGATGAATTGTATATCTTATTATCTTGGTCAGCAAACAGTAAATTGGCTGAGTTTCTAAATAAATAGGCCCTATTTAAACAGGTAAGAAAATCTGAGTGGACAAGCAACCCGTGATACAAACGTACCTCACATTGTAGCTTTCTCTTGTTAAGTAGCCTTGAATAGCAACAAATTCCTGAGCCTAAAATGAACCAGAATGTCACGCAGAAGGGTAGAAACGAAGTCACCAAACTACGACTGCTTTTTGTTTACAATTGTCTCTGAGATACTGCGCACGTGTTAGGCCCGGTTTGAGCGCGTGACTAAATCCCGCCGCGTGTAGCGCGGGAAACGTGTGGTTTTATTTATTCCCATTGACTTTTCTATTGAGTTTTGAAACTGCACTTTCCCGCTGACTCAGAAGTTTTTAAAGGGAATTTTCTGGACCGCTTCTGCACGAGCTTTCGAATGGTACAAACCCCGGAAGCGTAGCTACTTCCGTTCAAAAGTTATTAATGGTTTTTACCGCGCCAACTCAACTTGGACATACTATAGCTAGTATCGCCTGAACGGGGTACTGTATAAATCCACTGCAGGACCCCTCCCAGCTTAGTATCGAAATCTAACAAGCTGGGTGCTTCTTCAACAGCACCGTAGGTGATTCTTCAACAGCACTGCACCATAGCCGTTCTTCTCACTAAAAAGCAGCTGAAGCGGAGCGCACCTTTGGTGGGCGGGGCGCAAGATGCAACATCCTCCGGGGGGGGGGCGTTATAGTTTCACGCGCACTTCGTTTTGACCCAGCCGCAATTCGCGGCCGCCTGCAAAGAGGGTGAATTTGCGACAAGTATTTTTGAGCTATAAGGGGTCACGGGATGCAGTCTAAACTTGGAACAGTAATTCGGTGACGTAAGGTGAACAGGCCTACGTTTAGATTTTCTTGATAGCGTGCCAGGAAGCAAAGTTGACCTTAGTGGTCGGATATTTAGAAAAGTAAAGTTGCTATAGCTAAAACTAAACGTAGGAAGCGGGAACATAATGGGAGGAAGCCGTAGAGTCTTGAATCGGCAGAAAAGCTTGGACGGTTGCGGAGAAACAACACGAAATGTCCGCAGAAGTAAATCGCTCCTAACTGGGCTTACGAAGATGCAAATGGTCTGAATTTTGGTGTGCAGAGAGACCTTATCACCCTAAATAAATTCAGCATGTTAAAGAATTGCCACCGTTGCTTGAAGTTTTTTTTTTCAGCATCAATTTTTAAGGAAAATGCGTGGGCCGGATGGGTCTCCACCCTTAATATTATAATGAAGAGGAGGGACATGGTTACCATGTTCATCTTAATGTAATGAAGAGGGAGGGACATGGTTACCACACTCTAATTAGTACAAATGACATGTGCAACAAGTCCATATTAATGAAATGAAGAAGGGGGACATGGTTACCACATCTAATTAGTACAAATATAATGTGCTACGAGTCTTGCACAACAACTACTGATAACACCCATCAACTGATGTGGATAATTTTACTACAAGCTTCACTCAAGTGAAATAATACATAATGCTTTGATTGGTAAGTTGTGCTCTTAAAAAGGTCAAGAACTATCACTGGAGAAAGAAGCTGTAGAAATGAGTTGGTTTATAATCTTACCCACCATCAATCTTTATAATGACATTATGGAGGCTTCAGCATGGAATGACCTGGCAATATTTAGGTCTATAATCTAGTTACTCCAACACATGTTTTGTGTGGTATGATCAGCCTTACAGAAGTTTAATTATACAGAGGGTTATTTAAATTTGACCATAAGTTTGACATTCTTACAATATATAAGAGAAATACTGAATTAATGTTTAATTGTCTTGCATTGTAAAATTGGAAGTGTGCATAACACACTAAACACTCAGCACACCTTAGGTGTGCATAACATAAAGTGTGTCTAGCACACTTTTTTTTAATGATACTGAGTGTGTTAAGCACTCCTATATTTTGATGTGTTAAATACCAAGTGTGTTTTGCACACCTCAACTGACTTTGTTTTTAAACTCAGTAAGCATGTTAGGATGGACTATAGTTGGCTCTTTAGAAAAAAGCTTGACTTCACTTGAACATCTAAACAGCGTTATAAAGAACATTTGGAATATATTATATTATATATACATTATTATTATACATATTATTATATATAATAAATACACATACTAAGGTCTATCCATTAGCTTCTGCATATTTTAGTATAGACATAATATTAAATCTCAGAAAGGGCGGATTTCAGAAGCAACAACTGCTATAGGTGTAACAGTAAACATAATATGAGATCACACAAAGGGTGGATTTGGAAAAGATAATTTTTTAGTAAGAACAACACCCCCATGAGAATAGTGGTACACAAGTTTATAGACCTAATTATTAAATAAATCTCTTAAGGGGTGGATTTGGAACAGATATAGTAAGTACAACACCCCTGTGAGAATAGTGGTTCACAAGTTTATAAACATAACTATGTAATAAATCTCAAATGGGAGGTCTTTGATCTCATTCATAAATGAGCCATTAAGCGAGTTCACGATAAACAAGTACAATCTTCTCATGATCTAGATGTGAGTCATTTTGAAGATAAATGAATTAATGCAGCAATTATTCTGAATTCATGAAGAAAAAAATAGTATGAAGGTTTTTTTTTGCTTTTTTAATTTATTTGTTGCTCCGTTAAAACAAAATATATCTACTGTAAGATTAAAGTGATCATTCATGCAGGCCTCATGCAGTTTCCTGTTCTTGTTTTGCCCCGACTCTTCAACTTTTCCCAAAGCCATCCCATGAACTGACTGAATATAAACAGTGACAATCATTTGTTTTAACTGAGAATGACAGAATAAATATAATGTGAAGGTTATAGACCACTCTCACCTAGCAGTTGTTGTAACTTTTTGTTACTATTCCAATCCAAGCTTTATGAGATTGATTACACAATTATGTCTTAGTCTTAAGACTTGTGTACCACTGTTCTCATGGGGTGTTGTTCTTACTAAAAATCATCTTTTAAATCCAAATTATTTATTTCTTAGATATGGTAAAAGTAGTTTTCTACAGTAGTTAGTATACTTAGTATAAACTTAGAATAGCCACACAAACTAGAATATTACCTTGAAAGTTTGTATTCTATCCATTGATTTTAATTAAGTCATACTAAAACAATAATATTGTTTCAGCTCCAAATACAAATATCAACAAATTATTGTCTACACTGTAAGATAATTTTACCATAGATAAAGGTCATGCAATTTGTAATAATGGTAAAAACTAGCCCACTTCCGAACTAGAAAGATGTAGCTAATAGATTTGGATCTTTCAGATTATCCTGGCAGGCAGGCAACCTACCTTAAATGGTGGTCAATATAAGCTGTTTAAACCCAATGGATAAACCAAATAACTATGTATACCATGAAGATTTCACTGAAAGTTACATTATTAAGGCCACCATGTGGCTTTTATTGGACAGTGTCATCACACAGGGTAAATATGAATTTACAGATAATGTATTAGCATATGCTAATTGTAAAAAAAATTAACTCTCATAAGCAGGTGAAAATTCCCTTATTAAAATTAAGTGCCACAATTTCATTCAACATATATATAGTAAAATAGATGTTGCAAGCTTTATTAAGCTTGTTCATGACTCCTTTACATATTATTTTCAGAAAAATTAATTATTATTTTAGTGACCAATCTTTTCCTTTGCTAAATAGAAAAAAAAATTACCATGCATAAATGTTTTTAATGATTTTTATTCAACATAAGAAATAAGCAAATTGTGTGAGTATACTCAGAACTTATGCAAAATATATAGCTAAAAAATGTATTTCCGTGCAAAGTTAGATCTCATTTCTAAATATAATATGGTGCAATAGTTAGATTAGAATCACTTGCAGGTGAAACTTGCTGTAATACTACATTCCACATTAATAGACTAGTGGATTCTATTTCCAGTAGCTGTCTTGCAATTCTAAATCCACCCGTTGTGAGATACTGAAATATATGAAAGCCACTGGAACAGTTGTAAAAATTCTTTCTTCACAAAGTGATAGCTATATAAACTCATAACCATGCAAGCCACAGACCAGCTATATTGAGCATAATTTAACTAAAACATACAATTTACTAACTGGAAGATGTGGTAGTATGTGCGACTAGATCAAGAATTCTGATTATCTAGGTGGATTATTTTAATAAGATAGAAATTCTAGTACAGGTTAGCTAAGTAATTAAATGCATCTGTGATGGAGTAAGCTGTTTTGTATTGGTTGGGCACAAAGTTAAGCAGGACATGAAAGCAAAATTAGACATAAAGTTATTAAGGATAAACGAAATACATAATGAATGCACTACAATAAGACTTTTGAGATATTTAAAGTTAACTAAGATTCTAAATTTATGTTCATTACCACAATTGGCTATAGTATGATATTTGTCAAAAATATTTGTCAGTCGCTCCCCCCTCCCCCTCCCCCGCCCCCCCCCTTCTCACTCCACTGGTTTCTTCTTACCAGTAATCTTCAACTCTCAATATGAGAATATTATACCAACCGGTGGGAGGGGGAAGGGAAACATGTATAGGGGTTGGTGGGTGGGGGGGGGGGGGGGGGGGGGTGGGGAAGGGATAGAAGTGGGAAAGAAGCTCTGAGTGACAGTCAAGTTTGTTAAAAATAAATATTTTGCCTTATATGTTTAAGTCGAAGGGTATTACAAGGTAGCTAACAATTACTATATTATGTGTTTCACAAGAAACCTGCTCTTTCTGTAACTAATTTTGTATTTGAGCATTGTTAGTGGTAGTTCACACTAAGTGCATTCACAAAACTTTTATGTTGCTGGCATTAAAATAGCAGCTGAGAGAAGCCATACAAATGAAGTGGTTTATAAGAAAATAGACCACCTCATTTCTATAGCTTCCTTCATTGCTAGATCAGTTAAATGTCATTGACCTTTTTGAGAGCAACCACTTTTACACTGGAAGGAGCATTTCTCACTTCTCCAGGTAAAACTTGTAAAATTACATTCATTGACATGTAGATTGCATTCTCATTAGCTGTGTGGCTTTTGCTGTTACGATTGTATACTACAATTCTAAATTCACCATTTGTGAAATACTGCTGGAAAAAGGGAGTAAATTTGATTGCAGTATATATGGTACACAACAATAATGTTTAAAACCAGTAATCATCAACTTATTAAGACATTCCAGCTATTATTAGAGTTGATTAGTAATGTTTACCATTTACAAAAGGCCATGACCTTGATCTATGATTAAATTTTCTAACAGTCCAGACAAGAATTTGTTGATATTTTTATTTGGGGCTGACACAAAATAATCCAAGTCTTTTTGATCTCATTCATAAACTAATTCAATCATCAGATTGGACCATTAGGCGAGTTTAGCACTACCCTACCAAAAAATCTTGCAAGATCTTAAAATAAAATAAAAGATCTTGAACGATTCATTTTTCAAGATTTTGCAAGGTTTAGGAATGCTTTTCTTGCATCAAGATTTTTGCAATGTCTTGCAATAAAATTACAGTAAGATCTTTAATGATCTTACATTTTTCACATCAAGATCGTTCAAGAATCTTGCATGAATATTGCAATAATAATTTAGTAAGATATTTAGGGATCTTACACTCTTTCTTACAATAAGATCTTACACTTTCTTACATCAAGATCTTACTCTTTTCTTAAAACAAATCTTACACTTTCATATATCATTATCTTACACTTTGTGCACCAGAATCTTAACCAGTTAATTAAGATTGAATTAATGGAATGAAGAGGGGGGATGTGCTTACCATGCTCTAGTTAGTAGAAATAACATGTGCAACTAGTCCATCTTAATGAAATGAAGAGGGGGGACATGGTTACCACACTCTGATTAGTAGGAATAGCATCTGCAACATGTCCATCTTAATGAAATGAAGAGGGGGGACACTCTGATTAGTAGGAATAGCATTTGCAACAAGTCCATCTTAATGAAATGAAGAGGGGGGGGGACATGGTTACCACACTCTGATTAGTAGGAATAGCATCTGCAACAAGTCCATCTTAATAAAATGAAGAGGGGGCACACTCTGATTAGTAGGAATAGCATTTGCAACAAGTCCATCTTAATAAAATGAATAGGGGGGACATGGTTACCACACTCTAATTAGTACAAATAGTAGTAGTCATGCATGATTGGTAAGCTGTACTCTCTATGGAATACATTCTCACCTATTAATCTTTCATTGTCCTTCACTTCTATTAAACGTTCTCTCAAGCAAAAAATTTGGAATCTATTTATTGAACACTTTGATTCAGACAATTCCTGCACATTTTGTTGTTTATGTCCTTGCTCCAGATGTCACAGTCACTTAATGTATTTTATATACCTTTTCTTTTCTTTTAGCTAACTAGGATGCTCTCTTGTACATAGAGTTTGTCCTTCACCCACCCATCATATCACATTTCATCTCTTTTAATTCTCTTTGTTATATAGTGGTTGTAAAGTTATAATAATAATAATAAAATAAACAGTATTGTGAACTTAAAAAAAAAATTTCATTGTTAAAAGAGACTAATTGATGTGATTTTTTTTGTTAAAAAAGCCAGTATACTATGTTCTATTATTTTATTTATTTATTTTTCACTCAATTCATATAATCTAATACACTTTGTACAATCTAATATTAGATAAACAGTCAAAAAGTGATGGTTTCCGAGAAGGGACAGGCTTCTCAACAATGGACAAAACTGGTGTTCTCATTTTTGTCCTTTATTCGGAAGTTCGACTGTAATTTTAAATCTCAAAAAGTGCGGATTTCAGTAGCGGCAATTGCTAGGTGTAACAGTTCACAAGTCAAAACATAATAGGAGATCACACAAAGGGTGGATTTATAAAAGATAATTTTTGCAGAAAGAACAACACCCCCATGAGAATAGTGGTACACATAACAATGCAATAAATCTCTTAAGGGATGGATTTGGAAAAGATGTAGTAAGAACAACACCCCTATGAGAATAGTGGTTCACAAGTCTTAAGACTAAGACATAACTATGTAATAAATCTCATTAAGGGTGGATTTGGAATTAGTAACTAACAGTTACAACAACTGCTGGGTGAGAGTGGTCTATAACCTTCACATATCATTCATTCCATCATTCTCGGTTAAAACAAATGATTGTCACTGTTTATATTTACCAGTTTATAGGATGGCTTTGAGAAAAGTTGAAAGAGTTTGGTTAAAACAAGAAGAGGAAACTGCATATTTCTTTAATGAGGCATGCATGATTGATCACTTTAATCTTATAGTAGATATAATTTTGTTTTAATACCAGCCAAAATTAAATTAATAAAGTAAAAAAAAAACCCTTCATACTATTTTTTTTCTTCATGAACTGAGAATAACTGCTGTATTAATTCATTTATCTTCATAATTCACTCACATCTAGATCATGGGAAGATTGTGCTTGTTTGTTCTGAACTTGCCTGATGATTAAATGGTTTATGAATGAGATCAAAAACTTTGATAATTTTGTGTCAGCTCCAAATAAAAATATCAACAAATTCTTGTCTGGACTGTTACAAAATGTTACCATAGATAAAAGTCTGTCATTTGTAATAATTATGGTAAAAACTACTAATCACTCCAAAATAGCAGTGAATGTCTTAATAGTTGATGATTACTGGTTTTAAGCATTATTGTTGAGTACCTTATAATATTTTAATCAAATTTTACCCTCTTATTCCAGTTGTATTTCACAAATGGTGAATTTAGAATTGTAGTATACAATCGTAACAGCAAAAGCCACACAGCTAATGAGAATGCAATCTACATGTCTATGAATATAATTTTACAAGCTTTACCTGGTGAAGTGAGAAATGCTTCTAATCAGCCACATATCCTTCTAGTTGAAGTGGTTGTTCTCAAAAGGGTTAATGACCTTCAACTGATTTAGCAATGAAGGAAGCTATAGAAATGAGGTGGTCTATTTTCTTAATCATAATCTTTACTTAATCTTTACTATACAAGGTGAACTGAAAAGATTGGGAGTATGATTATAAACCACTTCATTTGTATAGTTTCTCTGAGCTGCTATTTTAATGTCAGCAACATAAAAGTTTTGTGAATGCACTTAGTGTGAGTATCACTAACATCTAGAGAATGCTCAATTACCGAAAAGCAGGTTTCTTGTGAAACACAAAATACAGTAATTGTTAACTACCGTGAAATATACAAACCCTACAACTTAAACACACAACAAAATATTTATTTTAAAAAAAACTCAACTGTCCCTCAGATCTTCCGAGCTTCTCTCTCTTTCCCATCAGCAATTTAACTACTGATCAAATTAACATTATAAAAAATAATAAAATTATATACACCATATACTACAGTACTTAGAATCCAAACACAATGGCCCTGAATAATATGAGAGAAATAACTAAATAAAAATTTAGGAAGTATACACAACAAATAGAATGAATAAACAAATAATGGGCCAACAAAAATATTTAATCAGTAGAACTCCATTAAATATTTTGATAAATTTGATTGCTGCATGAAATTGTGGTCAAAATGCAATTTAAGAGCAAAGAACAGTACAGCTTGTTCCATGACACCAGAGTTCTTACCTGTTGGAGGGATGAACCAACTAGAGTGATGTGGGTGAGTGAACATTTGGGCCATTGAGAAATTAATAAATCACTTCTACAAGTTTGAAGAAAAAGCTGCTGTACTTATCAATTTTCAATTTTTTAAAGTAATTGAATAATTGAATATTGACGATGTTTACCCAATAATTTTATCATTACTAAATGTGTATTAAGTAGCAAAACCCTTTACCAAATGTTTCATTCATTATAACTTGATGGACAACTCTCCTCAAAAAAATTTGCAGTAGAGTTTATTTTAACAAGCATACTTTATCAGTACCATTAATGCCACATTCATTGTGTGCCAAAATATATTAATGTTTTTGCATCATGCCTCAACTACAGGGTGAGTAGCTAGCTACCTGTTTCAGTAGTAGCTATGTAGCTATTCCAAATGCCTGCAAACTTTTTTTTTTAACTCTGCAAGCCATGCTGCTTAGTTAGAGTTGCAGACAGCACGAGGACTTTTATTGCATAATGCAACCTCAGTACCGCATTATGCATTAACAGTCTATTAATGTATCAAGAGTGGTGCAATCTATTTTATAAGTGCACATATGTAATTCACATGGATGCATGTGGCTACAGTGCCACATCCATGTTACTGAAATTATGTGAAACAATACTATACTTACCAGCCATACCAATTTGACCAAGCAATCAGTCTTCCAAGTGCATATGTGACTGAGCTGACTGACTTATTGCTAGTAGCTATAGCTATATCACGCATAGCAAAACTAGTGGTGGTAATTCTAGCACTAGTGAAATTAAGTTCAATGTAGATAAAGTGAGCTAAAATTTAAGCTTTATTACGATATTTATATCACCATACGATATAGAAATTCAAAACATTAACCTGTCATACATGAGACTTTGATACAATACATAAGTATAATGCTGATTATGTGTAAGAAACAGCTAACACTATACATTTAAATCATCTAGAGTAACCCATCAAGACTATTGTAAAGTTAATAATTTAATATTATAATGAACAATAATGCGTGATGAATTCCAAGGAGGTGAATAAAATATAAATGAAACAACAGTGATGACACTGTAAGCGAATTCCACTCAAGTGAATCTTACTGGGGACAAAGTTCAGTCCTGCAGATCAAGACAGGAGGGTTGTTTACAGAATAATAGTTGTATGCAAATGGTAGTTTTAATTTTGTCTCATACAGTAGAACCTCTCTATAATGGCCAACGTCGGGAATAAAATTTTGGCCTTTATAGAAAGGTGGCCTTATTTCAAAGGTTTTCAATAATATGAATAAATTATAATAGTGTCGAATAAATATAATAGTGTCAAATAAATAATATTATGATAATAGTGTCAAATAAATATGATAATAGTGTCGAATAAATATAATAGTGTCGAATAAATATGATAATAGTGTCGAATAAATAATGACAATGGTTAGGTGTTACTACTGTTTGCTGTAGAGTTTGGTTATAAAAATCATATATCACGAGGCTGAAAGAACTCTTGTAGAGTGCTCTGTCCTACCATGACAAAAGCTAGCAGTATGAAGCTGAATCAGCTTATCTACCGTGAATGTAAGTCGTGTTGCTTCTTCAGGATGCCCTTTATTATCCATAAACACTCTAAGTACGGGATCTTTTGCCTAGCACAACACTATCATTGGAAATATTGGATTCATATTGCTCTCTAATGTCTTGATGGGCTAAAATAGTGTTAACTTGTGTCTTTCCACAATTGAACTTATCAGCCAGAATCCTGCTAGTTATGTGTGGGTTCTTCTTCCTCATTTCAATCAATCATGACTAGCCAGCCCATAGCCAGACAGAGGTTGTTAGCTTCAGTTTTGAATCGTTCATACGTGGCTATCATGCTTATAGAGCGCAATGGGAGCCCTGGGTAGGGGAGGTGCTACGTTTGGAGCGAGATCCAACCAACCAGGAGGACATCAATGCTGTAGCGATAATCAATGCTAGTGGAATAGTCGGTCATGTACCCTTCAACTTAGCTCCTATTATGTCAGCGTTTTGGCTGAGGTGACAGGAAACAGAGTGAATCGTGGAGCTGGCTACGGGTTGGAGATTCCATGCAAGTACCACTTCTTTGGATCGTCCTTGTATATAGAAAGACTAAAAATTATTGTGGACAGCAGCGTTCTGATGGATTGTTGTAGTTTTCATTGTGTTATTGTTATTGAATGAATGCACGTTGTATATGAAATACCGAAGGGTGTGTTGGGGGTGGAGCTAACTGTCCGTTGTAAGCAGGTCCCGCTGTTAACAGTATTAGTGGCCGTAATACGGAGTAGAGAGGTGGCCGTATTGCAGGGGTTTCTGGTACTAAAAGCAATAGTCGTGCGGTCTGGACCAATCCAAGTGGCCGCTTAAGACAGGTGGCCGTTAAGTAAGGTTCCACTGTACTTGTACTTTTTCCATGCTTTTGGATACTTGAAATTTTCCTTGGTGTCATGCTGTCTGGACCATGCAGAAACACTAAGAGGCTATAGAGCGTGCTGTCACATAAGTGAAATGAAATTGGTACAGTGAACAATGAGCTGAAGAAGCCGTGGACGAAATTCTGGCTTCTGTGCTTCCTCCACCTGAGGCCATAGTCCAGAGCCAACAATTTGGGATGAAGTGGTTAGTTAACATTTTTTGGTAGGCTCCTAGGCAGCCTTCCAGTGAAATGAGTGGGTATCTTACCACAAGTGTACATAACAAAGCCAAAGCCCCCCCCCCCCAACTCTGGCCCTACACATTGATTGAGCCACACTACTTTGATGCATGGGCCTTTAGGGAAGTGCATCATGTAGATCAGTTTTCCATACTGCAGGGTTGTATAATTTTATTCCTCATAAAATTCAAAATTTGGCAATGTACAACTTCCAAAATTCTGAGGACATAACACTTAGGATTGTGGTAATGGGATGGCAAAATCCCAGGGCTCTCTCTCCTTCCCTTTCCTATGTACTGATTATTATTCTAATTATTCTCATATGCTTTTAATTTTGTCATCACAAAACTCAGTTGCTTTGTGCTGTACTTTTTTCCCCTGTGCTGTACATGTAACGGAAGTGATGTATTCCTTTGTAAATACTACAGTTGTGAATACTGTTGTTTTGCTGTGCTTTTAGATTCAGCTTAGGGATTTATTTTTAAACTAGGCTACATACATGCTAGTATCATTCAAAAAAATTAATTCAGCAGGTGATGATGGCCTAATATATAATTATGATTGTAATCAGTGAGATCTTGTTAGTGGGCACAGGAATTCTCATGGTTGTCAGTGTGCATGATTAAGGAACATAGTAGGCTAAATCCTGATGATATGTGTTGTGATCTTGTATTATTATTATTATTAACCCTCAGCGCGCATGCGCAACAGGGTTATAGCAGTCTTCCTGTCTGTTTGTCTGTCTGTCATGATCTGATTTTGGAGATTACTGACAATTAACAGTTGATTTAGGTATGGACGAAGATTTAAGACCTCTTGAAGCTTTCAACTCTACATAGTACCAGCTTTTATGGGCAACTCTCCCTAGCATAACATCATAATCACGTAAGCAAATAATTTCTTGCAGCCAGCGGTGTAGTTCACTTTATGCTCAGGGAAGTTAATTGAGTTGGAAGAAGTGAAGTTTCACATTGAAAATGTATACTGGTGAGTGTTTCTGGCCTGTTTAGCTTCTTCTCTTATGAAGACAGGTTTTCATGTACCATTTTCATTGCTCCAGCTATTTTGATGCCTCATTACAATAGCAAACAGATTGCTTGGAAGGAGATTATAATATTGTAATAGCCAGGTAGTGTTCAATAGTGCTGGTGCTTCATTGTTATTATTAGTGCAATTACATTTGTTCATTGGCTCACCTCTAGCCCACAGTTCCAATCACTTACCTCAAACCACAATGGTGATGCAATCATATGTCCACTCACCTCTTGTCTGATTACCATTCTTGTCAGTTGTTGCATTGATTCTTGTAAAATATGAAACTGAGTGTGAATGAGGAATCCAGCTTAGCTATTGCGTGAATACATTAAAAAAATTGGGTGTATTATAGAAATAGAAGGCTTTATTTATGGTGTTATAGTAATTTTAGTAACTGGGTATGACTGATTGACCGATCTAATCCTTGTTGCAATCTTTTTGAGTTTCCAAAAGTTCATGTTCATTTAAGTTGGGCATAGAATGGAGTATTGAAAGGGTGCATTATTTTATACTTGTTAATTTGGTACTTGTTATGTTGTCAATGTATCCAGCAGTGCCTTAAACATGATGGGTTTGAGAATAAGTGCACATTATCGTGTTTCTCTACTACTAATTGGAAAGATAGCTTCAAAACTGGTCACTTTAGTTTTACTGTTGGTGGGGCTTGTGAGCATTGTCATTTTTATCTATTTTATTTATGTATCAATAATTTTATTGTTATTAGAATGAGGTGTGATCAATATTTGTAAATACCATAGTTAATACCTTCTAAGAAAAGTGTTCCAAAAAAACTCGGCACAATGTATAAGCTTAACACCACACAGAGTGTTATATTAAAATACTTTACCTGGTGTTATAGCATCTGGAATAACCACACCCATGTGGACTATGTGTGTGTGTGTATGTGGGGGGGGGGGCAGGAAATAGAGGGAGAAATATGGAAAATTGTGCCAGAGGCATACAATCATCGACACATTTTGACACTCACAAAGTCTGATCAAACTGTGACTCAAGATACATTGAATTATGTCCACTCTCTTCCCATAGACAATTATCTAGGAGTTTGCTTGGGGCATTTTTTCCCCATGTCACCCATGGAGTGAGTTCCCCCACCCCCCACCTGGATCATGTATGATGCATGCAGTACATAATAAATTTATTTCATTTTTACACCTTTATCATTTGTGTGATTAGCCATATTCACACACATGCCTGGCATTTGTAAATACTAAGCCAACTGACTTATAGTATTCTCCAGCATCAAATTAACAATTTATTTATTAAAAATCAACATGTAGTTGATTTAATTACTCTGCCATGCAACCCCAACCCCTATAGAAAACAAAACTAGAATTATACAAAAAAGAGTTAACTGCGTATTCAATGTGCATTAATTACAGAGTTTCAATGAACCATACAAACAAACATATATACATACAAAACCAGGCAGCTTACTACACAACTTCAGCTGAAAGAGATGCAATGATAAAAGCTTATATCTGAGGTTGGCAGGTAGTTTGACCAAAAGCAGACAAAGTTAGAGCTAATTAAATAACAAATTATTGAGTGCCAAGGTATTGTTTTAAATATTTTTGTAATTGATTCCTCCATGGTGCCCTAACTGTTTAATGACTCAAACATTAACCAGCAGGTAATTAATAACATGAGTAATTTTAGTAGGCAGGCAGTTCTTAAGAGGCACAAGTGTTGGGAGGATAGAATGAAACCAATTTATCTACAGAAGGTGCAGTACAATGCAAGGAATGGGAGGATGGTTCAGGAGCTGAAGCGGCCTAGCAGTACATAATGCAGACCAGTTCCACAGTTGCAAGATGTGACTCATCCTCAGTGCCCTTTCTTTACATTGGGAGGGCCACATGACCACTTTTAATGGAAGTGGAAGTCAAAGCCAAGGTGTGTGTATGTGTGTGTGTAAGTTCATGTGTGTGTGTGTATGTGTGTGTGTGTGTGTGTGTGTGTGTGTGTGTGTGTGTGTGTGTGTGGTGTAAGAGGAGGAGCCAAGCTAAAAAGATCACCAGCCAATTTCTAATCTATTGGCCAGAGTTGGCCAACCACAGGAGACCAGTACCACCACCTAAAGGCACTTACCCAACATGTACCAGCTAGCTAGAGGTGAAATATTTCCCACAGCAGAAGGAAATTAATCACATCAGTCAGTATGCCCCAGAATACAAACAAAAATTGCAAATTCTTGTCAATACCAACCAGTGGAAGGGAGTGGGAGGAAACTACATATTGTCTACAGTTTTCAAAATAATTAATCACTGCTGTTATATTAAATGACTACAACTTTTTGAGCTTTCAAAACAAACAAACTGATGAGCAATTGATAACAGAGTTGTCATTATTCATGTGCTATGAGCCAATCTATGTGACGTCAATAACAAACTTCAAAGCATCCTTAAAAGTAGTTTCACTTCCATTGCTTACTTCACAGAACAAAGACATGAATGAATAGCGTGAGCAGAAGGTTTCGTATCTAATACCTTGCTTTACATAATTACTTTCCAAAGGGTCTCTTCCAAATGAGCATGGTTCAGATATTACACCACCTTGAGACTGATACCGCTGCACAGCAGATCTTGCAGAAGGCAGCAACTGAGGATTAATCTTTTTGGCCCTGTTGTCCAAATTCATAACCACATTGGGAATTCCCCTCTTCATAGCTCTCTTCCTACCACCTACCATGAAAAATAAATTGTGATCTTATACTAGTATGAATAAACCAGTTGCTGTCATTCTTTTCCCAATAACAACAACAACATAACAATTGGTTTTTATACACTCCATTGCTCTCCATTTACATCAAAATTAATGAATCAATAGAAAAGCCCATCTAGCAGCACCTTGTGTAAACTGGCATCTCTAAGATTCAAAGTTGGAGTAAGGTGATAAAATTGAATGACTTGGCAAAATTAATGAATTAATTAACAATAAACATACATGTTTATTTCAATTTTCAGCTGGGGTGGAGGGAGTTATTAGATACTTACAGCTAAGAAGCTCAGAATGCAGTGGCTTTTCACTAGTTCAATAACACTTGTGGATTATGAACCAAAATTATTCCTATGATTTTTTTCCTTCCTAATTATGTTGCTAATAGTTAGTTGTGGCTATGAGTGTGCCAACAAAATAGAATGGGCTATTACTGGTTGCTCTCTGTAATGTGCTATAATTTGTGGTTTAGATCACAACTATCAGCTATAACTTGTGGTAGTTTACTTGGTTATGGTGTGCAACTACACATACTGCCACTAGGTGAACTCTACACGTACCTGGTATTGGATGCGCATTCCAGGATGCTACAAAGAGAGAAGTTCCCACATTAGCTACTTGTAGTGACAGCCATGAACAACAGTATTGATGAAGTGGATCTTCTAAGAATGTTTCTTCATTCTGCACCATCCTTGCAAGAATTTCTTTAATAGGGTAGTTAATTCTTTTATTGACTTCTACCCATATCCTTTCAATGGTATGATTCTGTAACAATAGTACCATGGATTAATTACCTGCATCTCTACCACACAAACATTTCGCAACCTTTTTAGAAGATGTCTGTAAATGAGGAAGTTTTCTTGTGCAGTAGCGATGACAAGATAGCTTCTCATTGACAAACAGAGACAGGTACCACTCCTTTCCTTTGTCCACTCGAAGTTGGTCCCATAAACCATATGTGAGGATAATGTGCAAGACAGAGAATAATGCTGGTAAATTCACTTAACATGGATATAAAGTAACCAGTTTAAAAAACACACATAAGTAGAAATGTGTGCATGTATGCATTTTATCTTGGTTAGCATGTACATATTTATATATGCAAGTATAGTATATGTTTGTAGTATAATATTATAATAGTATACATTTATGTACGTATGCACATATCATGTATTATATAAAATTCTTAAATGAGCAAGACGGTGACAGCAAAACTTGAACAAGAGCTTTGGGTGATGGTCATTCACTAACTTAAGCACAACCAAAAATCACAGCAAAGTATTAATAATTTGATAACAAAAAAGTAAGTGAACATAAAGAGGACATTAAAGATTAGACACAGTCCAACCAATACTTTCACACATCCTACACACACTGCTCTCATTTATTATTGTAGGAACGTCAGAATATGTACACTATTTCCAAGTACTGAGACAGCCTCATAGAAGGCATGCGGTAAAACTAAACATCTTTACAAACAGAAACCATAATGAGGTGTAGAAAGAAGAACTAAACATTCAAACAAATAACCAGACTTTGGTTTATTAAGGTCCAGATATGCTGGATATTTTTCTGTGCTCTTACTTGTATAACTTTTCGTATATGATGGGATTATTTTTGACGGCCATAGATACGAAGCCTACAATCTTTCCACTGAAACCATCGATGGCACACACATGTGTCACTCCGTACATAATTAACTTTTCATTTTGGTCAATATGAAGCTTTTCGCCAAAATATGTAGCAGTGTATGGAATAGGATTGACTTGACGATGCACAGTGTTTCTCCTGCAGGAATGATGATATGGATGAACACGCTGAAGTGCCAAACCCACACGATTCTGAGAGACTCTAAATCCTTGACTAGCAAGGAATCCAGTCATCATCTTTCGACCATATGTCGGGCCAACCTATGATTTATTAAATCATTTTTTAATATATTTCTGTACTAAGCAAAATGGAAACATTACAGATGTCATCATGTGTATGTCAATGTGTAGTTGATTGTGTATGTGGTTGTTGGCGTTTGTGCATACATGTGTGAGTATATTTGCAGTGTGTATACATGTGTGAAGTAACCCTCAATTTTGTTTCTATAGCTGGCAGTATGAGGAAGATAAAGGAAGGCAAAGAGAAAGCATTGCTTGTCCTTATGTAAAACAACACACATAAAAATACTTACTAAAATACTACTCATATTGTTCACTTGCTCCGTTCAATTGATAATACACATATGTAATGATAAAGGTTAGAGTGAATATGCTGCATTTAGGAATATTACGCTTGGATGCTATTCGAGGCCAAAAATGTTTAAATGTAGGCATTTATGATATTCAAATCTAACTGTTACAGAATGTAGCAACTGTTAAAACCTACAGAAACTAACAAAAACTTCATGATGACAAAGCTTAGAGCATAGCAAAAAACATATGATTTTATCAATTTCTGAATGGTGCAGAGCATGAAACTACTGGAATAGATTCAAATTAGAGACTAATCACTAATGTCCTATAAGTGTCTGGATCATCCAAAAACTTTTAAATCGTAATAGAGCAAGTGTTGCTGTCAGTAGTAATGGTAGTAGTAGTAATAACATTGATAGAAACATTTAAAATCTTCAGTGAAAAGTGACTTACTATTCCTGCTCCATAAGCCACTAACACATTCAAAACCTCGTCACTGCACCTTGTAGTGCTATGTAGGTTGTGTTTAGCACAAAAACGCTTTAAACTCCTCACACTAATCCCCCTCACACCAGGAAAGGCAATTCTAAGCTCTTCCACTATTGCTTTACGGTGTCGGAGTGAATACTGTCCCCCCGTGAATAGTGTCCCCCCCGGACAGTATTCACTAGTGAATAATGTCCGTGGGGGGACAGTATTCACTAGTGAATAATGTCCCCCCCAGTGAATAATGTCCCCCCTCCCTTTTCCCCTTAATCTTGTTCACGAGACTCAAACTTCCGCACTTACCACGTGGCAAGTCTTCCTCTGGCTGAATCATGGCCGATTTGTATGGCTTCGTTTTTGACTACCTCACTACTGGGGCTTATCCTTCTGGGTATACAAAGAATGAGAAGAAAATCCTGCGTAGGAAGGCTCTGGCAAATTATAAGGTAAGAGGTGAAGCCTGTTGAAGGTGAACTAAGTATTAATTCGATTCAACTGGATGTTATGAGTTGCATATAGTTTTAGACCATATTCAGGAATTATTAGACTTATTATACTTAAATAAGTTAGGGGAACAATGATAGAAAAAATTGTGGTTGGCCAAAAATTATGAAAACAAGAAACATTAATTCTACCTGTCATGATTGGTCAACAAAATAAGGCAAAGAGATAAGTCATGTAAATCATGATGATTTTACGTCCCTAAATCACTGCATTGGTATGTGAAATAACATTATGTTTATATTTTGTATATGTAATCATGTTTAAGGAATTGATAAAGAGGCAGTGCTTTATGGACAACCCTGAATCCTTTTTTTTTTTTAATTAAGTTTATTCTTAATGCTTGTTGTTTAAATTATTAATTGTGCTTTTCTTATTCAGTAGAAATATTAGTGTTTGTATTTCCTGTAGGTGGAGAGAGGTGTACTCTACTACTCCAGAAACAAGGGAAAGGAGTGTGGTTGGAGACAAGTAGTGAGGACTCCTTCAGAAGTTGACCAAGTTCTTCAAAGCTGCCATTCATCCCTTGAAGGTGAAACATTAATATTGTATTAGACAATACTTTACCTGTGACTACAAATGTAAATTAATGTATATTTCTTATGCCATGGCAACACAGATATTTAAATTGCATCTAATAATTTTGCTGCAGCTTTTTCAAAGACTGGCACTGAAGATATTGTAGATAAAAGTAGTTGTATAAGGTGTTGCCATTAATTTAAATATGAACTAAAATTTGAATACATTGTGCTTGAGCATCAACTCAGACACAGGGAAACTGGAAAGTAAATACTGGTTTAGAGTACATATGAGCAGAATTTCATAGAGAGGAGGGGGTAGACCTGGAATTTCCTCCACCTGGGGGGGGGGGGGGGGGGGTGGAGGAAATTCCAGGTCAAAAAATAATAATAATAAAAATAAATAAATAAATAAATAAGAAATAAAAATTCGAGTTGAACAACTAAATAAAATAAATAAGTATTGTGAAAATTCTGTAATAAATGCAAGGCCAATTTACTCTGAGAATGCAAGTTTGAGGAGCAACAATCCTTTCTTATTCTAACAACCACCTTATACTTTTATGTATTTCGGCGTTATAAATGAAGCTCTATATAATTGACTCACATCACATAAAATGTCAGCAATTGCAAATGAAATGAGTTCGGCTATTGTAAAATAAATATAATAGGTGGACACCTGGGAAGAGACAAAACCTGGAAGAAAGTTTCTCGACGCTTTTATTGGAAGACATTGTGGATTGATGTGAAAAATTATGTCATGCAATGTGAGGTTTGCCAACGCACCAATGACGTCAAGTTTCAGAAATCATCAGCCCCTTTACACCCAATTCCGGTGAAGCCAAAAGTGTGGAATATGGTAAGAAATAATGTTAGTGCATTTGTGTAAAAACATGTTGGTGGGATGTGTTTTTATAGGTTGGAATTGACCTAATTGGTCCACTGCCAAGAACTGAAAGGGGAAATAAATATATAGTTACTTTAGTCGATTATTTTTCGAAGTGGCCTGAGGCTGAAGCTCTTCCTGATTAGAGTGCAAATTCAGTAGCACAATTTTTGTATAAGATGATGTGCAGGTATGATGCTATGTATATGTCCTTATTTAATATTACTGATTCAAATTATATTGTAGACATGGTTGTAGTGATGTTGTAATTTCTGATCAAGGCAAAGAGTTTGTGAACAAAGTGAGCGACAAGCTATTCTCTATGACAAAAACAGTACACAGAATCTCTTCAGCCTACCACCCTCAAACCAATGGTTTGGTAGAGAGGTTTAATCAAACCTTACAGCGATCACTAGTAAAATATATCAACAGCAATCAGAGTGACTGGGATGACAAATTAGAAGGAGTTTTGTTTGCATACAGAACTTCTGAGCAAAAATCTTCAAAATATACACCATTTGAATTAATGTATTGTCGGTAAGTATTTTGAAGCAACTATAGCTTTTGTGGGATGGAAGGGGATGTGTTTGGTGAACCTCAGCCATTGAGTCTAATAGGCTTTGAAGTAACCAGCCCATCTAGCCCTTCTTTTTCTGATCTCTTCCTATGGAGGGGGAAGGCAGTCCCACAGTGTATAATACAAAATCAACTATTATTCTTGCAGTAAAGCAGTTTTACCACTGGAATTGGCAATGCGAAAAGATCAACCTTGCAGTAGTCAAAATAGCAGTGAAGATGAAGAGAAAATGTCGAATTATATGAAGGGAATGATTACTGTGAGAGATGAATTATTTGGAGATGCTAAAAAAGAAATTGAGATGGCTCAGCTCAGACAGAAGAATGATTATGACAGAAAACATAAAAGAAAAAAGGTGAACAAATATTGTAAACTTTAATTTGTTTTTATTTCAGATTACATTGTTATTGCAGCATTTAAAGGAAAAAATGATGGTGCTATTAAGAAATAGTGCGAGAGATTGTAGAAAGGGTGACAAACTTTCTTCTCGCTGGCTCGGGCCATATATGATAAAAGAGAGCCTAGGAAATGATCTCTATCGTTTATTAAATCCAACTTCTGGCCATATATTGAAAAAAGCAGTCAATGGATGCAGGTATGCTAGAAATTGTTCTACTCTATGTGCAGATTTGCTAGAGATAAGTTTTTATTGTAGAACTTTTTCTTCTATTTGATTAGACTGAAGAAGTTTTTTAGAAGGCCAGATTCACAACCAGTTGAATTAATAGAGAATGATGTATTTCAATATGGTAGTAGTGATGAAAGTGATTGCTCTTCCTTGGCTACTAGTAAAAAGAGGTGTGTGCAGAATTCAAAATTGATGCCACTACATGATTTACCCGCAACATTTCCATCCAGCTCACAAATGGAAGAATCCGCATGTCCTTTAGAGTCTGATCTATCTGTTTCATCTGTCTCATCTGAAATATCTCCACTTCCTGCTCTGCACAGTAAAACATGCCTCTCTGTTATAAAGCCAAATTCAGAATTAAAAGCATGGAGTGCTGGCAAAGATCAGAAGTTTAAAGATTGCGTTGTGACATTTCAAGCTATCAGCACAGAAAGGCTAATTTTGCAAATTTCAATGTTCATTCCTACTCTTGAAAAAATTAAAAATGGAGAAGTAAGTAGAAATAAATTGTTTTACAATTTTACTATTAAAATATTTTATGCATTCCATTTGAATGCTACTTATTTAACTCTATTTAAACCAAGAAGTAATTGTTGAAAACGTTAGGTTCACTATTTATATTCTCACTCATATCCATTATATCAAACTCTGACTTGTTATTAATACAGCTGCAAGAATATGAGTGCCCAAGTTATACGGATTTCATCAAAAGTTCATGTAGGAAACTTCGTATGTTTGCTGTAATTATGAATTTTATCTGAAAATGATTTAATATTATTTATTCGTAGAGATATTGAAAAACAGAAGCCTTTCTATAACGTGTATGAATGTATCTCAATTTGAGAAAATTGTGGAGTTCATGATCTCCATATTCTGTTGTAATGACAAGTCCAGCTCGGTAATTCAGTCAATAAGTTATCATTTGTCAACTGTAAAAATAGTTATGATATTCTGTACATCTAGATTTTTTCATATACAATGGACGTCTTACTTCCAGAAGTTTTAAGTTTCATTATTATGGATATGTTTGGTGTTGGCAAAAATGAGGTATATATAGTTGTATTTACACAGCTATTTGGGTCCATAATCATTCTGCTTCTCACTTTTATTAGGCCAAAACTATTATGTTCACTTATGTGAACAAGAGCCACAGAGTACCTGAACAGAGGGAGACTGCATCATCAGGTTAGTTAAAGTTAAATTATGCATAATCCTTTTTAGTATTATGGAATATAATTGTTTGTTATAGTTTCTGTTTTGAGTCCAGAAAGCTGGAAACTTGATGAAGAGCTGAAGAAGAAATTTGATTGTATGTTAATTCCTAATTTCACTACTGTATTGCAAATACTGATGTTTTCATTTATTGCAGCAAAGAAAATAGAAGTAAATGACACTAAAGGTAAGGAATTTAGTAATAAATAATCTAAATTAGATGCAATAACAAAAATGAATAGTAAGACTACTTGATTAAGTACCACAATACTTTGATTAAAGTTAGAAGCCATCGGTCTGAGTTTGAGCTCAACTTGGATGGATGAAGGGAGGACTGGTATGAAGTGGGTTAGATCAAATCCCTCAATGAACCTTGCTTCAACCACACAGATAGCTTATAGCTAGAATTTTAAGAACCCCTTATTCATTATTTAAAACAACATATTTTCTCCCTCTAGCATCACCTTTGTCATCTTCAGCCTCGCCCTTGCCATCTTCAGTCCCACCCCTACCATCTTCAGCCCCACCCCTGCCATCTTCAGTCCCACCCCTGCCATCTTCAGCACCATCCTTGCCATCTTCAGCCCCACTCCTGCCATCTTCAGCCTCACCCCTGCCATCTTCAGTCCCACCCCTGCCATCTTCAGCACCATCCTTGCCATCTTCAGCCCCACTCCTGCCATCTTCAGCCTCACCCCTGCCATCTTCAGTCCCACCCCTGCCATCTTCAGCCGCACCCTTACTGCATCCACCCTCACCTTCGTCTTCATTACAGCAAGAATCATTCATGACATCACCCAAAAAACAAATGCGAGCTAATATGGACAGTACTGTGCATTCCGACATTATTGAGGTTGAAGAATATGTTGTGAAGACAAACCAGAATTTTCAATATTGGCTTCCTGACCTTAAGCTGACAGAAGCAGACAAGAAGTTGTTGCTTAATCCATTAGGTTGGCTAAATGACAATATTATCAATGCTGCTCAACAGCTGCTGAAGCAAAGTTGTCCTGAAATTGCAGGCTTCCAAGATGTGACATGTGGAGTGGCTTTGTCATTTAATGTGGAGCACGATGAGTTTGTGCAAATTTTGAACAATTGCAATGGTCACTGGCTAACAGTGACTACTATTGGCTGCCCACACCCAATAGTGTCAGTCTATGATAGCGTATATCGCTCCGCAGGAAAACATGTAAAAAGCCAGGTAGCTTCTTTGCTTTACAGTAATGCTCCTAAAATTCGTCTAAATTTCATGGATTCACAAGTTCAGGCAGGAGGATCTGATTGTGGGCTTTTTGCAATAGCCAATGCGACTGCTCTTTCTTTTAAAAAAGATCCAGGAAAATTATTTTATGAACAAAAGAAAATGAGGAGTCATTTGTATCGATGTCTTGAAGAAGGAAAGATGGCACTCTTTCCATTAAAGAAAGAGAGACGTGCCCTTTCTAAAATAGTTGCTGTTGACTTCATTGAAGTGCACTGTATTTGTCGACTTCCAGAGGGAATTCATTCATTGGAGGAATGGGGGAGGTGCACCAAGTGTTTAACATGGTATCACACCAATCAGTGTTTAAGAGTTTCAAAGGCTGATCTGCAAGGAAAGTGGCTTTGCCCAAACTGTAGTGTTTGTGCTTAATTATGTGTTCTACAACATTTTTTGTTATACAACAATGGCATCTGTTGCAGCATAAATTGAATAGTTGTACAGTTACTGCTAGTAAAATGTCTTAAATTAGACATTATTCATTAAAGAGGTGACATGAAGGAGGGGGAACATCATTCCCTGCATGGCTGTAGACAGGAGGGGGGGGGGGCTTCAGCCCCCCTAATTTTGACAATATATAATAAATGTTAGGTAGAATACTTGCATTCATAAAATGTCTAATTGGCTTAATTTAGCAAATCTTAAAGTTTAATATGATTAAACAAAACTATCTACCACGAATAAGCAATTCATACTGCACAATGTAGCTATTTTTTTGAAAAGTCTTGTATTTTTCCTGCCAATAGCTAATAATTATAGTCCCTTATATCTTCTACTATCCAATTTGTTTTTTGGATGTATTCTCTAATATTGTTACTTTTAAAGGCAGTCTGCGTGAAACAAATTTGAGCCACTTTCAAGAATCTGGGTTACTATTGCAAGTACAGGGGCTGCTATTTCTGCACAATGAAAATACTTGGAGCTCTGATATTTTGCATAGTGCCAATATAGATTTTTCTATATTAACAATGATTGATGGGGTTTGTGGATTAACATTGTATTTTTCAAACTATCTTCGATTGAATAATTTTTACAAATAATTTGAAAATTTAATTGCTAATTGACAAACCACACATCAAACATTATTTAGAAAAAAAAGCTTTATTTGCATGCATCATGTAAAATGTTAGAGGTCCAAGCATTTTAATTATGCATCAAAATAGTGATTCTTGTACTGACAATAGTGATCTCGTTTCTTGAAAGTGATTTACAGATACTTTATGTGAGAGTGGTCCTCACTTGCACATTTTTAATGGCTATGGTGTTTTTTTACCTCTGGGCAAACTTGTCATTACAGAGATATTTGCAAAAATGTGATTTTAATTAAATAATATGGGCAGATGTGTCCCAGCATCCTAAGTCCCCTCTACCTACAATACTTGTCTACGTCTAAAGCATAATTGACAAGTCACATATTGAACAGCTTATTTTGATATAGCTAGCTAGCTGTTAGGTTCCTCATTGATATTCACACAAGGATGGCTACATAGTGTTGCTTTGGTTAACTAATACTAAAATTAATTTTAGTTAGGTTATTAGCTACTCATACTATAATTATAACTAAACTAAACTTCATGGGTACTGTAATAACCAAAACTAAAACTAATATTCATACATGTATACAGTTGAATTTAACTAAACTAAAACTAAAATTATCATTGTAAACAAAAACCAAAACTACTGAATGAAGTGAATAAGCCAAAATAAAGTGAGGCCAAATGCTAAACTAAATAAATAACATTCCAGTAAAATATACCAGGACTAAAATCATTAGCTAAATACTGTAATAGCTATTACCTACAAGCCAATAACCAAAACTAAAATTGCCATTTTTAAAAAACCAGAAGTAAAAAATTCAAATAACTAAGCACTGTTGAAAAACCAAAACTAAAATTGAAGCCAGGGCAGCTAATTTATTACTGACGAAAGATAGTACTGGAAATGGAGTGAAAATGTATGTAAAGGGATCATTTTAGCTATTAGGGAGCTGGAAGCACCGACACTAAGGTTAAGAGGCTGTACTGTTGGATCGTGGTAATGCTCATTTGTTTAAGTATTTGAGAGAGGAGAGGGGGGGGGGACATTATTCACTGAAGGGGGACAGTATTCACTAGTGAATATTGTCCGGGGGGACACTTTAGAGGGGGGACAAAATTCACTATGACAACGGGTATAACCATTCTTCAATCGGGTGTTCACAAACGGCAACACATTCAAGTTTTCTAGAGCAGACATCGCAGCGTCCTAAGCCCAGCGGTTACTATACTATAAGAATTTACACTCAGGGCCACCTCCTACTTAAAAACCCTCATGTGTGGCGTAATTTTTCTTCCGCACCGTGCCGCTATACATTCCCCGCGCGAACAGCGAAGAGCGACACCGCCGCCCGCGTGTGTGTCTCACAGTTCGTCCGCTTCGCGCAGACTAGGTGTTTTTCTTCGGAGGGATTCGATTATAGGAGTACTTCGTCTGTGACTTTTCTCCCATAGAATGTCAGACACAGTGGAATTGAAGTACGACGGAAGGTCGTACGAAATGTCTCCAGCTCAACTACGGACCACTAATATCGGGCTTGTATTTGGAGTAAGTATAATGTGTTACGTGCAAATTCTAAGTTGTATGTGGCGGACTCTTCTTATAACCATGTTTCTACGAATACTAATGTTGTTTGACAGTTGGATCCTAAAACCATTTGGTTGAAAGATGTTGGCGGTAGATGCTACTTTCCTGAAGGGGAAGAGTTCAAGTATGGAGATATGGAGGAGCACACTTACTCGCTCTTTGTAGAAGGATGGCCTCATACAAGCGTTGAAGAGTAAAAAAAAATTGTTTGAAGCGGATAGCTTGCTGCTATTTTGTGTTAGTATTGCACAAACCATGAATTCATAGATTTGTGTGTTGGTTGTTAGAGTCCCGCTAACATTTGTATCCAACCCTAGTGGGGATCAAGCTGGTTCTGGTTCCAGTAGCACACCATGCAGATCAATCAAAGGCCTTGGAAATAAAATGTATAATAGCTGTACCATAAAAGTGGTTAGAGCAAAGAAGGAGATTAGTACAGGAGGAAAAATAGAATTATATCCATATGAAGCTACATATTTGGACCTTAAGCCATCAACTGCCAATGCCTCATTTATTAGGTCTGAAATTCAAAAGATATGGGGGGCAGAATACATTATTGTATCTAATGATGGCTTAGAGATAGTAGATACTTCTGCTACTAAAGGTATGTTAGAGTTTTTGAAATAGTTTTTTTTTATTCTTGTGTGTGTATATTGGCTTAGTAGCCATTGTTAGGTATAATTACAATGTACTCAAATTAATTACAATTCAGTTATTCTTTGAAGCAATTGTTTTTGGATTAATGCAAACTCAGAAATTTCTATTGTATAGCTACAGGGGGAGTGTATAGTACTTGGCTATAGTAGAGCAAGACAATCATTTGAAAGGCACATATGTTGATTTCCAAATTAAAACACTTGTGTGATATTGCTATCCTTTTCAAGAAAGGAATTTTGATTGCAGGCATCAAGTTTTGGAAGGTGGGGAGCAGAAAAATATTTGCCATTTCCACTGAAGTACCTCGGGCCAAGAAGCGTATAGATGCTCCAACGCAGATGAAGACTCTCTTCTTAATGAAAAACTTAACTCATTAGATTCAACGGTTTCTAAAATATTGAAGGTTGCTCCATATTACAAAATACCCTTGGGTTTGTTAGCCCAACTGCATGACACATTCAAATGTAACATATGCAAATCTTCACCATTAATCCCTCCAGCCATATTTGCCCGATGCTGTAAGCGAATTCTTGGGTGCATGGAGTGTACGGACAAGTGGTACATTGGGGAGGATGGAAGGAGAGACTGTCCCCTTTGCAGGTCTGATCGGGGTTATTCTGATACTTCAAAGATTCTGGGCTTGGACGATTTTTTGATAACTATTAGAGATCTACTTCAAGTACCTGATGAGCAGTCCAAAGATTAAAGTACAGATATGGATTAACTGATGTTTTCTTGTCTATTTTATAATTGATATGAACATAGACTAATGAATTGAAAATGAAGTACACTGCTGAACATTGCATGCACAGTATCTTAGGAATATCGTCATTAATTTTAATAGCGATTGAGGGAAGGGTACGTGTGTTTGGATTGTTAGGGCGAGTGTTTGTGTCTAGTCTGTCCGTAATGACGTAGGCAAAGTGTGCGTATCATGAATAGTAGATAAGCTAGGACTAGTTTGTAAAGCATCGCCACATTCTGTAGAAAAGGCGATTTTGAAGCAAAGACTATACTGTAGCTACGGGTGGAATCAGTGAGGAAAGAGGGCGAATGTTTCAGAAGTTTTACAAAGCCTATATACCTCCACAATCCCGATAAAAGGACTGCAAACCCGACAAATTAAGGAAAAGAAAAAAGAAGGGATTCCAAGATACATGAAGAGAGAAAAGATGGATAAGAAAAACACTACTTTTTTTTTTGCTTCAAATAGCAACAATAACCATATGTAATAATAGATTGAGCCTTTCTGAAATGTGAAGAAATCTTAGTTATTGCTGGGAATTGAACAGTACTACTCAGTATAAAGATAAAAAGGAGAGAGTATTGGTTCACATTGTCCTGGTGGCTAAAGCCAGAAGTGCTGGGTTCCAGATTCCCAGGTGACAACTAAGATTTCTTTTCACATTTTTCCTTTGCTTCTCTTTAGTTTTTATGAAGAATTAGAGAATAATAATAATAATATTAATAATTTTAAATTATGAACAGTCAATGGATGGGTTGGCACAATCTAAACTGGTTGAGGCATTCCCTCCTGTATTATTACCACACTGACAACTGTTGTAAGAGGTAGCTAGTAGGGTGGGTTTGTATAATACTTGCAGCACCTGAATAACTGGTAGCCTCTAATTTCCAGATTACAAGGGAAGTTACACTTAATGTACTCATTTAATCTGGCAATGATAAAACATCAATAGGGGGGGGGGTGATACTGCAAGATATTTCGCTCATCAGGCTTTATTTTCACTCCCCTCTGGCACCATAAATTTGTAGTAGCTAGTGCTGTGTAGTCTATTGCTGGAACTGATCATGAATCAAACAAGATTTTAATATTAAGTTGCAAACTATTTTATGCTGCTAAGTTGACCAATGCTGTAATGAACAGCCATTGTTTGTAAGAAACATTGAGTGCACGCAAGTTACTGTGAAATAATTAGCTTGCTCTTAAAATATTTCAGCCACATAACTGACTCATGTAATAAGATATCATATATAAATGTATTAGCTACTAATGACAATGGAGTAGATAAACAGCTATATTGTCAGATACAGCCATATTGATAATAGCTACTGAACCTAGTACAACAATTTTAACAAAAAGTCATTCTCATGCATAAAATATATATTTCTCCCATGTTAAATAACTATAGCAGAAAACCATGAACAAAATTTCAATCACTGTAGCGAAATATAATAAATAGCTATAATTTTTTTCATTGTAGCTAATCTACATGGTATCTATTACATGTGGAGTCTTTTTTCTCAAAACTTGAAATAGGCAGGTATATAACTACATAAGAATGCCTGGATTGAGAACAATTGTTTTCAGTTCAGTTAGAAATCTAAGGCTGCTTGCTTAAAGGTGATAAACAATAAATTATTTAATTACTGATGGCAATTGTAAGGTAGGTGGTAAAGGGTTTTCAACACAGGTAAACTAAAAAAAAAGCATTAGGTAATGGTCATCAATTTTCAATTTTTCAAATTATTAAAGGTTTAAAATAATAGAAAAAGTGATAAAAGTAAAAATGAGTAAATTAAAATAGGTGACTTTGTAATAAGTTGTAAGTATTCATTTTATTGATATCTCAATGGCCCAAATGTTCACTCACCGATGTGGTAGTGTGATTTGATAGGAAGCTTTCATAGTTCCTTAATTGACTCAATGTGCTGCAGTGAATGTATCAAATCCAAATATATTCAGGTCAAACTCATGAAATTTTTAAAAATATTTATGATTAATTGTATATAATTTATTAAATAAATTAGCATGCAGTTGACCTTGTTAACTGTATTGCCTGCATTGATATTTACCTTATAATATTTTCAAAAACTTGGCTGGGAGGTGGGGGTGGAGGGGGGGGGGGGGGGGGGGGGGGGGGGGGGGGGGGGGGGGGGGCTTGATTCTCCCATGATAGCTACCAATCTAATCTCACTAAAATTCTCTAAAACATGGGAGAAGCTATAGAAATGAAGTGGCTTATATAATAATAAACCACTTCATTTCTATAGCTTCTCCCAATTGTCTCTAGTGAATTTTTAGTGAGATTGGATTGGTAATAGTGGCAAAGTCTTTACTCCTACATCTTTGTGATGTGAAATAACCTACCTCCTAGAGCATGCCAAAATCAGCTAGTATATATGCATGTATGATCCTTGAATGCTGTATGTTATATACTGCAATTATTTAGGTTTTTCTTCTTTCTTTCACTTATATTATAATATAAATACAATCATCATTAGTAAATTTAACAAAATCAAATTAACAAAAAAACACTTGAAAATTTTACGACAAACATGGAGTAAATAATATAAAATTAATAAAATAATATTATAATTGCAAGATATTGTACAAGATAATCTGCTCCTTTTGTACTCTAGCAATTTTCATAATGTATATAATAATTATATGCACATACACTAACTAATGCAGTGAAAATATCAAGCATAGACTAATACCACTTAATACATCAGAGTGATATGGCAAGATATTTCAATCAGGCTCTGAAGATACATTAGCCTGCTCCTGAAATATTATACAGGGTTGGAGTACATGGTCAGGCTGGTCAGGTTGGTCAGGCTATAGCCTCACCACTTAATTTATGACAATTTATTTTTGAGGCATGTATAAACGCTTTCATTGCAAAAAAAAATGATTACATGTATAGAAAGACTGTTAGTCATTTTAGTTGCTTGAAGTGTAATTCATTATCATTTGATTAAAGCAGCCATTATTCTAAAGCCATTTTAGAATACCTCAAGAGACACTTCTACCATGAGCTTCAGGATAGTTTCCTAGACACCAGACTTAATTGTTAGAAAAAAAAAAGCTACTCTATCCAAACAGTGTTAATATAAAGCCTCAAAATGCTCAGAATTTAGCCTACAACACCTTGCAAAGGTTAAAGGAAATTTGTGGTTAAACAATTGTACAATAGAATGTACTCCACATAGCACTTCCTGTATCTGCATTATAAGTTATTGACTGCTGGCTTATATTGTCTAGTGCTCAAAAGAGAATAATGCTAATTATTATTCAGCAGTAATCACATTTTTAGTTTAGAATGTTCACATACTGTATATACTTCAAAATACTGGTTCTATAACCTAACATCAATACAGTCTCATGCTTTGTCTAGAAACATCAGCAAATTAAAATTATAAACACTTGTTATTTCATTTAAGTTATTGTATATTCAATTTAATGCAACCAAAAACAATGTTCCCAGTTTTAGCAACCAAATGTATATAAATATTTTTCATGAGGCTATTCAATACAAGACCAATAAAAATTACTACAGTATTCTCTGTTTATACTGCCAAAAACAATACATTTTGGATAGACACAAAACTGCTGAAAGGCCAATGTGGTTTAAAGTAACTAGCTTACACAAGCCCAATTTTTGACAAAGAATTACTGATGATTGAACTTATTATCCAAAGAAAAAATGACAGAAGAATAAATTTTAGTACTTTAACATTTCAAACTCCTGTATTAAATCACTGATGTAGTTTATTATGATTTGTTTTTTTACTTAACTGGGTAATTGACTAGTAAGGTAGATAACTTAAATTATTCCTCAAACTGACAAAAAAGTGAGCCTCCTTTGTATAATGTGTTTACTATCTACAGAAAGGGAAGGAGGAAGCAGAGGGCAGAAGAGTGATAAGTAGAATAATCAAGTCTAGCTTCTATAACTGCAATGTGTGTTCAGAAAATAGCTAGCTAACGCAGTGAAACTCTAAACTGCTTAGGTCCTTCAAAGAGGGATACTATTAACAAATTGTCCCAGCCTTGATGGTAGGGACACTTAATGTCCCCCTGCTGTTTGTCTTAGAACATAGCTACTGTAATTTTTGTATTGTTGTGACAGAGGGACTTTAAATCTCGTAGGTCCTTCAGGGAAGGCTTCTATATGTAGTGCCCCCACCTTCAGGGCAGGGCTTCTATATGTGACCGGTTTGGGGAAAATCCACCTAAACCCGGCAAACAATTTTTTTCAGTATCTCCGGGTAAAGCCTTACTGGTCTATTTATTTTTATGGCATAAGTGGATAGACACCAGTTAGCTCTAGCTTATGACGCAGTTGTAAGCTCTGGCTAGTTCTAAAACTCACGCTACGAGGCTAGAAACACTAGCCGGTTGGACTGTGTTACGGAGCGTTGCTAAGGAATTATTGGCTGGCTTTTCACTAATAGCGGGGGAAAAACTGTAGCTAACTAATTGGCGAGCGAGCGTAGGCGAGCGAGACACTTACAGGGGTAACACAATCTAAAATCGGGGATGTTTGTTTATTTGCGAGCTAGCGTAGCGAGCGAGACAGTATTAGGGGTGGATAATGCAAAATCGGGTATATGTTATGTAATAGTTATGCCATGGCCAACGAGGGGTTATGGAATATAACCGTCCCGATCCTGAGGGCGAAGCCCGAGGGATAAGGGCGGTGATATTCCATAACCCCGATGTTGCCATGGCACAACTGTTTTATACCATAGTTGCTGCTACTACTACTCTCTCATATCCACCTATATGGGACCAGCCCTACCACATATAACTCTCCTGCCGCTCTCATACCAAAGGAATTTACCACAGCTAGCTGCTTTACTGCTTACTGCTGAGCAGCCCAGGTAGAGTTAGATCTGGAGATAACAGCTGGCAGCTACAATGCTAAAGTAAACTTGCTAAAGTAAACTTGCTAAAGTAAACTTTCTGGCGTGCTTCAATTGAATTTTAATTGAATTTTAATTTTGGGCAGGAAACAGGGAAGAATTCGCTTGACACCCACTGGGAAAATATCATAGCCCCAGGAAAAATCACCGGGAAAATATCACTTTTAATCCATGGGTGTTACCACAGCAACCATGGTATAAATATATTTATTGCAGCTTTGATATTTTTACTTGAATATTTCCGCATCACACGAGCGTTCTGTATTCTCCCATATTGTACGGTTTATATTGTACGCTACTTGTAGCGCGCGCGTAGCGAGTAAAATCAATGAAAATTGTATTGTAACCGGTTGAGAAAAATTTCAAAGAAGCAATAAATCACTTATCACACTCGTCGTACAATATGGGAATGATATTTTACTCTCACGCCACATTTTCACTCGCATTTGGCTCGTGAAAATATTTTGCGTGCTCGTAAAATATTTTCCCATATTGTACTCTGACTCGTGCTATAAGTTATAGTTATAAACCAAAATTGAGGTTTGAATGCGATTTATAAATCGAAATACAAACCTAATGATTTTGGTTTATAACTATTTTATAGCCAGAACATAAACAACGAGCAAAGTATAGCGTTAGCTATCTTAGTAATTGTATTAAAGTACCCAAACTCTTCATTATTCCATTTTGCTTTGATCTGCCTTCTACCATAATTATAGTTGCTAAGAACTATATCAGACTTTTCCCCGCTAATACATTTTCTTACGAGCATACCAGACTATATCAGATTTATAGTTCTTAACGACAAGCGCGGTCCACGGGTAACGGGCTATAAGTATTTGGCGAGCGAGCGTAGCGAGCGAGACAGTATTAGGGGTGGATAATGCAAAATCGGGTATATGTTATATATATGTATGTATGTATGGATGGTACGTATGCTCTTTAAACGCGCGCGCGGGGAACGTTTTTCTCCTAAAAACACGGCTATTTAGGCTTGACTCCAGTTTATTCTGAAACTACAGCATTAAGCAAACCTTACTTTATACTTAAGCTCCAAAGTATGAGAAAATTCCTGCTAAAACGCTTGTTTTCAAGACACAAAAAGTTGATTCGACAGGTTACTATGGCATTGAAGACCCTGTTCCAGACTTAATTTCAAAACTTCGCCGTTTTATTGGGGGATACGGAGTGCCCGTTGTTGGTTGTCAAGAGCCGTTGGTAGTCAGAATGCCGTAGTATTAATGCTAAGGAAGCTACTACTTCTCAGGGAAGCTGAGATAAGTATGCAATTCCATATTTGTTAGCTAAATAAGCAAAAATAACTCTGGCCTTCTTTTTTTATAGCTAAGAGCTTGTTGTCAACAGTGACTGGTAAATTCAAATAGTCAGAATGACTCAAATTTGGTACTACAAAATTACCACTGCTCAAGAAAATGAGGTAAGAAAGTAAGTTTGTATTTGTGTGCTAAAATTGATTGTCTTTTGTTTTTGTAGGTGAGAGCTTGTTGTCAAGAATTCAAGGTAATTCAGATGGTCAAAGTAACTTCAATTTGATACTACAGAAGTTATCAATACTCAAGAATGATGTAAGTAGTAATTCCATATTGTTGGCTAAAATTAATAATAATAACACTGGTTTATTTTTTATCGTAGCTGAGAGCTTGTTCAAGAGTTACTGGTGATTGAGATTATCAGAATGGTTGATGTTTGATACTACAAAAGTTACCATTAATAAGGTAAGAGAGTGATTTTGTATTTGTTTGCTGAAATCAAATGTCATAACTGCTATTATAGTGTTTGCATGAAGTAAGCTAAAACATAGTAACATTTTATGTTACCTAACTATCACGCTCGCTCGCCATTTGTGCTCAAGCACACCACTAGTATATATATATAACTAGTGATGTGCTTGAGCACAAATGGCGAGCGAGCCTAAAGACTATACTATTTTTATATGAATGATTTTGACTTCTAACACTGAAGCCACTGCAAATAAGGTCCAGTTTTTAAATTTAGCATACACCGTAAAGGGATTTCAGTGCCATAGTAACAACTCTCTGCAACTGCTTGAATTGAAGGAAAAACAACAACAAAACAATACACGTTATTTAAACGTTTTCTTTGTGATATTCTTTAGCTAAGTAGTGGTTGTAACACACAATGTTTTGACACAACTGGACATGCACCTACACAGACTTACCTTAGCGGTAGTCTAGTGGACAATGTATTTTCAAGTAAATACTGTTGCGCACGGCTTATAACCATGACAAAGAGAGCATTGACTTACCACCGCCACTACTCGAATAGAAATGGAAGTCCCTTAAGTTTTAACTGCACCCGCAAAAGAATTCAAAACGGTAAACAATTCAATTTCTAGGGTGACACGGGTACTGACCGATAAACCAGAGGATTCTGTTTAGTGCAATTTGGGACGGGGTCGACCACATAACTAACACAAAAACGCGAGGGTCGAAGTACAAAATGACATACGTACGTCCAAACATATATACAAACAAATAAACAAACATCCCCGATTTTCGATTGTGTTACCCCTGTAAGTGTCTCGCTCGCTACGCTCGCTCGTCAATTATGTATGTATGTATGGATGGTAAGTATGCTCTTTAAATGCGCGCGCTTCTAATTACGTAAGTTAGGTAAAGCGTTCACAGTTCCAGTTTTTTTCAATTAACGAGCGCGGAGTATCCTGCGGCAGACGCAACATTGTTTCAACCAAAAAGTTTACAGCTACTCTCTTCTTGAAACAATTGTGAAGTCTTTGTCATGCTGCGCTTCTTTGCCACTGCTTTCGAAGTTTATTCAGGTAATTGTTAGTTTAGTCTGGGATCAGAAACTTTAGATTCTCTGATGCTAACTGAGAATGGAAAGGGTTACACTGTGCACTACAGTTAGATGTAATTTCTGTCCTATTTTTCTGTAAAAAGAGTCTGCTCGCTCGCCATGCATTTGCGCTATTCGAGCGCACCACTAGTTTATATATATGTTTGGACGTATGTATGTCATTTTGTATTTTGACCCTCCGTATTTTTGTGTTCGCTCGGCGTTCGACCCCGTCCCAAACTTCACTAAACAGAATCCTCTGGTTTAGCGACCATTACCCGTATCACCTTAGAAATTGAATTGTTTACCGCTTTGAATTGTTTTGCGGGTGCAGTTAAAACGCAAAAACTTATGGGAGCTCCATTTCTATTCGAGTTAGTGGCGGTGGTAAGTTAATACGCTATTTGTCATAGTTATAAGGCCTACTCAACAGCATTTACTTGAAAATTCATTGTCCACTAGACGAACCACGAAGGTAAGTCTTGCGTAGGTATGTTCAGTTGTGTGAAAGTATTGTGCGTTACAACTACTATTAAGAATATCACAAAGAAAAATTTAAATAACGTGACTCAATTTTATTGCTTCTTTTTCAATTCAAACAGTTGCTGGGAGCTGTTACTATGGCATTGAAACCCCTTTACCACATATACTTAAATTAAAAACTCGACTTTATTTTAGTAGCTTGAGTGTTAGTTGTTAAAATCAATCATTTAACAATAGTGTGGTTTAAGGCTCGCTCGCCATTTGTGCTCAAGCACACCACTAGTTTACTTACTATTCTACATAACCCATTTACTCACGCAATTCTCGTCATTCATAGTTTTTCGAGGAGCCTTGCATTAAGCCTTTTCGACTTCTTTCAATCCGCCTGTAACCGGCTTAGTCCGGGGTGTCCCCGAGACACGCGGTAATAGTATATGGGTACACGGCACGACCCCTGACATTAGCAACGACTTTACGCGGCGTTTTTTTTTTCGAAATCAGCTATAATAAGTATAGCAAAAATACTGAAGTGTTGTAGTGGGTAGGGCGAAAACGGCTTGTGCTGCAGCTTCCAAATTAGGAGGACGGCATCCCAAGGCCCCGTGCAACCTACTGGTAGGATAAATTAGAAAACTTTAGATGCCGCTTAACCGGTCACAAATTTACCTCCTACATGCTTCAGGCCTGGAGATGATCTTGATCTTAATATTTGGCTTAATTCACAGCTCCTCATCGCTTATTGTTGACTGTCCAGATCAGAGTGAATTTTGCGAGTGCCCACGGGCAGAAACTGTGTGCGAATTTACCTTTCCGGTAGAGAAGAGATTCAGTTTTGCATCCTACTCTTTCATACCAAATACAAGACAGCTCTCAGTCAATGGAGGACACTTGTTCTCACTCGAAAAACAGGCTTCTCCCCCAGGTCGAACACGACAGGCCAATGCAGCAAAACAGGGTTCACTGACTTGCAAGAGTTTCCCACAAACAACTGCAGTATACCAATGACGTTGGATGGAGTCAATTATCGCCATCTCCTGTTAATCAACGGTCGTATACCAGGCCCAACGCTGGTGGTGACGGAAGGACAGACAATCGTTGTGCATGTCTTGAACCACTAGGAGAGTGAAGGCATTACCATTCACTGGCATGGCTTGTTCCAGAAGGGCACTGCATGGATGGACGGGGTCGGGTTTGTGTCACAACCTCCGATCGATGCTGGGTCATCGTTTGACTACATCTTCAAAGCCGAGCCTGCCGGTACGCACTGGTACCACTCACACGTGGGAAGTCAGAAAAGTGATGGTCTCTTTGGAGGATTGGTCATCCGAGAATTGGCTACTCTGGGAACCATTTTGAACAACAGCACATACAATAGTGTAGTAGACAACGCCGGTGAGCACACCTTCACAATCATCGACTGGCAGAGGAAAGCGGAGTTCTTGCCCCAGTCTCTGGCTGACCTTCCTTTTTACAATAGCCTGCCGATAGGACAAGTTCCCACTAACATGAAGACTTCATTTCCGGGATACTCAAGTCCCGATGGAGCTCATCTTGGAGAAATACCCTTTTGGTCTGGACTCATCAATGGAAAGGGACGAATGGACAGCTACATTGCCACGCCTCTGAGCATTTTCAGCGTACAACGAGGCAGTACTTTCCATTTTAGGATGGTGGGATCAATTAGTATTTACGCCTTTAGAGTCTCAGTGGATGGACACAAATTGAAGGCAATAGCTTCTGATGGGGAATACTTTGAACCAGTTGAGGTGGACTACATGATAATTCATGCAGGAGAGACGTATGACTTTTTACTGGAGGCTAACAGCCAAGAAGACACCAATTTCTGGATTCGTGCTGATATACTGGCTGATAATCTTCAGCAGGAGCAGTCTGCTCGCGCTATTCTGACGTACGGAAACTCCAGCGATCTTGATTGGACAACTGCGTATTCAAATGTTCCAGAGCGTAATCGTACATGTACTGCAGAAGCACCTTGCATGACCCTTAATTGTCCTTTTAGAATTTATCCTTCATCTTTCAACATTTTATGTGTTCCACTGACTTCATTGGTCAGGCGTACTGCCACTCCAGACTCGGATATTCCGAATTTTCCTCCAAATTTAAGTTGCGAAGATTGTATGCACTTCTTAAACTTTGCCTTCCAGGGAGCAAATGGGCGGAGCTCAGTGAACGCCAACAGTTTCCAGCTTCCCCAGACCTCCTATGCCACCAACTGCTTCCAATATGAAAATCAGAAAAATGACAACACTACAAACACTTGCAACAAGTGTGAGGTTAACCCTAACGGCCCAAACGGTTGCAAATGCATAGATGTCGTTCCCATAGTTAACAACTTTACGTTCAACGGAGCTCTAGCTCAGCCATCTGTTGCCATGGTGTTCAGTGGGATACCGTCAGAATTTTCTCACCCCATTCATCTTCACGGACACGCCTACACCATCGTGTACATTGGTTACGGAGAGTATAACGAGAGCACTGGAAAGCTGATTCGATTCAATCAAGACATAGATTGTGGCAATGACACCCTCTGTACCAATCCCAGGTGGAGAAACGGTATCCCCCGAGCAGTTCTAAACCGCACAAATTCCAACGGGGAAGTTGTAGCCAGCGCCATGAGGAAGGACACGGTCATGATCCCGGCATGGGGCTACGTGGTGATCTCATTCGAAGCCGACAATCCAGGTTATTGGATAATGCACTGCCACATAGAGGAGCATCTTCTCGACGGAATGGCAGTGATCGTACAGGAATACGCCCCCGGCCAGCAGCGGTCTCCTCCCCCTGGAATCAACCTGCATGGGAGCTTTAACTTCGACGTGGCTAGTTACAATTCAATAGTGAGCCAAGTACAAATCTGTTCATCTCCAAGTCCACAACCCGCTCCTGCTCCTGGTCCCTTGAGCCCAAGTACGGGATGCGTTGTGTCCAGGGCTGGATTCTCTGTGGCTATGGCAGTTTTGGCTGTACTTATAGTAACAGTAATTGTACTCACCGTTGTCATCATCTTGATATGCTGTTTTGCATCTAAAACAAAAGGTAGCTACATGCCTAAGACTTCTTCACCTCAAAGCCATTCCACAGAACAACCTCCTGTAGAGATTGAACTCTCTTCACCTCAAATCCATCCCACAGAACAACCTCCTGTAGAGACTGAACTCTCTTCACCTCAAAGCCATCCCACAGAACAACCTCCTGTAGAGACTGAACTCTCTTCACCTCAAAGCCATCCCACAGAACAACCTCCTGTAGAGACTGAACTCTCTTCACCTCAAAGCCATCCCACACAACAACCTCCTGTAGAGACTGAACTCTCTTCACCTCAAAGCCATCCCACAGAACAACCTCCTGTAGAGACTGAACTCTCTTCACCTCAAAGCCATCCCACAGAACAACCTCCTGTAGAGACTGAACTCTCTTCACCTCAAAGCCATCCCACAGAACCTCCTGTACAGACTGAACTCTCTTCACCTCAAAGCCATCCCACAGAACAACCTCCTGTAGAGATTGAACTCTCTTCACCTCAAAGCCATCCCACAGAACAACCTCCTGTAGAGACTGAACTCTCTTCACCTCAAAGCCATCCCACAGAACAACCTCCTGTAGAGACTGAACTCTCTTCACCTCAAAGCCATCCCACAGAACAACCTCCTGTAGAGACTGAACTGTCTTCACCTCAAAGCCATCCCACAGAACAACCTCCTGTAGAGATTGAACTCTCTTCACCTCAAAGCCATCCCCCTCCTGTAGAGATTGAACTCTCTTCACCTCAAAGCCATCCCACAGAACAACCTCCTGTAGAGATTGAACTCTCTTCACTTCAAAGCTATCCCACAGAACAATCTCCTATGTAGAGACTGAACTCTCTTCACATACTTAAACAACATTTTAGCAAAAAATTTTCATATAATTTTTTTAAAATGTTGTCATGACTGCATTTTTAGTTTTTTCCATTTTGTAACATCTGTACCATATACTATTACAATTTAATAGAATAATATTGGCACTTAACTAATACACAAAATTTATATAATTAAATATATAATTTAACCCAGGAACTGGGTCCATCCAACAAAACCTTATGTCTTTTAAATGTCATCAGATGATTTTTCCGGGTACTAATATGGTTTTAGCAAACGTTTGGTACCCAATATATCAGTATTTCACGATTCCAACTCAGTCCAATAGTCTGTTTAAATTATTATTAGCTACCTAGAAAAAAATACTGAATGTAAATATTATTTAGCCAAGGATTAGGGACCATAAAGAAAGTATAGTTCTTGTGCAAATTAATTCTTTATAATCTAATCAGACAAAAATAAATATGAAGTCCTTAACATAGGAGTTTTATTGCTACCATTACAAAAGTGTGACATGGCAAATTGATTTTTTGAAGTACTGTATACCTAGCTACATAATATCCATCACTTGCTTTCAGGATGGGTCTTCCATTCCATTTCAAGAGGAAGGTTGCCCTGAGTGCAGAGTGAAATGTCTTGCCATAACACTCTGACAAGTGTAATAAGTGGTTTATTCCACACTAGATATCTTCACTACTGTAGCTAGTACTAGAGGAAGGGTAACTCACAACCGTAAAGTTGGTTGTAGGGGCTATCCACACCCCTAACTGATATTTTAGCAGCTGCTCTAACCCAGTTGAGCAGGATAAAGAGCAAGGTACACCAGAGGGAGGTAGCTGTAAAACCGAGAAAATTGAAAAGTTTGGCCGGTTGCTATAACTACAAGGGTAATGAGCTTGCGCAGTATTTCACGCTGTTATTTCAGGCTATACTATAGCGTGAAATAACAGCGTGAAATATCGTGAGTTATTTCATGGGTCATGTACCTAATAATATCATTGTGAAGATATCTAGGGTGGAACAAATAAATATATAAGTACTTATTACATGAGTCAGAGTGTGATATGGTGAAATTTCTAGCCATATTACTCTGACGAGTGTAATAAGTGGTTTATTCCACACTATCTTCACTGGAGTAGTTTTTGGTAACTAACGGGTGTAAAACTCGCTAGGGTCTCCCCACAACCCCAGCTGATATTATAGCAGCTGCTCTAACTTGGCTGGATAGGCTCCACTAGAGTAAAGGTAGCTGTAAAAACCCAGGTTGCTATAACTACTCTGGTAATGAGCTTGCACAATACAGCCATGAGATAATACTTTGTGATATCGTGAGATATCTCACGGGTCACGTACCTAAAAATATCATTGTGAAGACCCGTGAAATAATTCACGATATTTCATGCTGTTATTTCATGCTATACTGAGCAAGCTCATTACCCCTGTAGTTATAGCAACCAGCCAAACTTTTCAATTTTCTGGGGTTTTACAGCTACCTTCCTCAGGTGTACCCTGGTCTTGCTCTGCTCTACAGGGTTAGAGCAGCTGCTAAAATGTCAGCTGGGGGTGTGGGTAGTCCCTACAACCAACTTTACCTGTGAGTTACCCTACCTCTAGTACTAACTACAGTAGTGAAGATATCTAGTGTGGAATAAACCATTTATTACACTTGTCAGAGTGTTATGGCAAGATATTTCACTCTCAGGCTTTATTTTCACTCGCCTCTGGCTCGTGAAAATAAATTAGCCGGCTCGTGAAATATTTTACCATATCACACTCTAACTCATGTAATAAGTATTATATATATATATTTATTGCAGCTTTGATATTTTTACTTGAATATTTCCGCATCACGCGAGCGTTCTGTATTCTCCCATATTGTACGGTTTATATTGTACGCTCCTTGTAGCGCGCGCGTAGCGAGTAAAATCAATGAAAATTGTATTGTACCCGGTTGAGAAAAATTTCAAAGAAGCAATAAATCACTTATCACACTCGTCGTACAATATGGGAATGATATTTTACTCTCACGCCACATTTTCACTCGCCTTTGGCTCGTGAAAATATTTTGCGTGCTCGTAAAATATTTTCCCATATTGTACTCTGACTCGTGCTATAAGTATTATATATATATATATATATATTATATATAGCTATATTTGAATGATATCTGTGCCTTTAGATTGGATGACCATAATATAAAATATGTAATACTCACTCATATTTGTATGACTCTAATTAATATTCAGTTACACCTACAGTTTTTCCTTCATTCCACAGACTAAATTCTGTCCTCTGAATGCAGCAGCTACAAGCCTACAAAGTGTTTCTCCATTGGGAACTCTTAGTGGGGATACCATTAGAAAGTGTGTTGTTTATACTTGTAGCTATATAATTTCAGTCAACTTCAGTTTTAGAGCTGCTCTTGTAGAGGCCTAAATACCTAGAGTAATTATTTCATATGAGGTGTATGTTTATGATACTGGGTATATTAAATTATATATACTGGATAGTTAATTTATTGCTAGCCCCTGTAATTATAACTTTAAGGGTTCTGAATAGTAATTTCACTTACATTTTGATTTCCTGTATTTATACATAGATGTAGGTATAATCTTGCAAGTGAGCACTCAAAGGTAAGCTTCATATGAACATTTGCTGTCGAATGCTTTCAGGGTATCTTTCAATTTCCTACATAAACAAATTCCCTCTTAAGCAGCGCCTAACTATTATTTAGTATCCCTCAGATCGTTTTGTTATGGCAGTGCTACATCCTAAATTAGTTAGGTACTGTGCAGCCATTGTGAACTACCATTTTTAGGGCCCCTCAGACTAAGTAGTGCCCTCGTCCTCACTCCCTTGGGACACTACAACCATGGACCCTAGGGACCTTTAAAACGGTAGTCGCCTTTGAGGCATTGCCCAACTGTTATGTGTTAAGTTAAGTAAAATGACTATTCAGGCTGTATACCTACTGTAAGCTGTACATAAATTTAGCTACGTCAGTACATTGATAAAATAATTCTTCTACCGGGATTAGAAACGGATCACGTGCTCCCGTAGAAACTGTATGAAACGCTAATCTTAGGCATGTAACATTATATACTGTTATGATCATTTCAGACATAATGAGAATAGCATCTTCAATTAAAATGTGTACTGTTTGTGTTACAATCCCTTTGCTAGAGAGCCAACTGTTACTAGTAAATGCAGTAAGCATTAAGATTGTAATTACATATAGTTATTATTAAGGGATATTCCTACAAGTTCATATTGATAAAGCTTTAATAAATATACATGTGTAATAAAGTAGCTGAGTAACCTTGAGCATTAATTTCTCAAGTATATTTTGTGATCAGCCTATGAATAATGCAAATTAGTTTCTTGCAAAAGCTATCAAATAATTATTGTATGTGCACTCTAGCTATTAAATATACTTCAAGATTAATATGAAACTTATTACTGACTCCAACTTCCTGGCTCAGGTCCTAATGACTGATACAGCAGATGTTACAGTCTCCTTGTCACTAGCTATCATTTTAAACTCAGCGATCATAAAGAAGTGGGGGAGCTGCAAACAATCAGATACAGCATAATGATACCGGCCTTTTTGTATTGACTACGGGGCGTTTCCAATCCCAGTAGAATTCTTTTATTAATGGCCAGTACAATTTATTTTTATAGCCCCAATTTTCCTTACGTCTTTTTTCCCTCCGTTACCGTGCTCGTCAAACGCATCGCGTCGCACTTAGTACCTAACTATATATATATACTAGAAAATGCTCGTGTAGCATTGATTGGGCGAGCGAGGTTCTGGGGAAATGTTGACACTTTCAATTGCATTGGGGTCGTTTGATTTGAATTTGCATTGGTTTTCTTCCTGCAGGTTGCCAAATCTGAATTCACATCTCATTATTAGTAGTAGAATATGTAATGACATGTAAAGGGGAAAATGATGATTGGTAAAGGGTAAAGAATGGTACTCCTCATGATAAAGTAACAATTGGTAAAGGGTAAAGAATGGTACTCCTTCTGGAATGCGCGCGCGTTTAAACGACGACGTACGACGCGTTTAAAGGACGACGTATTCAGGATTTCCATAGACTACATCTTAAAGTTGCTCACTCGCTTCGCTCGCTCGCCAACTAGTGGTGTGCTTGAGCACAAATATCAGCGAGTCTGCCTAGTTAGGTAATATAAAGCTACAGTATTGTTACTACATAATTTATATTTTAGCTTAGTGCACAAGCAGTTGACTATTAATTTTAGCAAACAAATACAAAATTACTCTCTTACTTGGGATGGTAACTTCTGTAGTATCAAACTTAAGCCATTCTGACTACCTAAAGTATAGCCATTCAGACCACCAGTGGTTCTCCAACAAGTGGTACTTAGGCTAGCAGCCCCAAAAAACTGTGAGGCTTTTTAAAATTAATGTCTGATGAAGGGTTTTTAATTCTATAATAACTAGTCATAGTAACTGTTTGTGACTTCAAGCATTCCACTGGAATTATCTCATGATTTGTCGTACAATCCATACATATACACATGATATATATAGTACATCGAACATAAACCCGATTTTAAATTATTCAGCCCTAATTGGCGAGCAAGTGAAACACTCTCAGGGGTAACACAATTGAAAACCGGGGATATACGTTTTTAATCGAATGAGGAAGAGATTCTTAGGGGTGAATAATGCAAAATCGGGTATATATTATATGTATGGATGTATGTATGCCTCTCAAACACGTGCGTGGGTGCCTTTTTTTTTCTCCTAAAAACACTGCTTTTCAGGCTTGACCCCAGATTTTCCCCCCGGATACTACAGCATTAACCAAGTCGTACTTTAAACTTAGGTTCAAAACTGTGAGATAATTCCTGCGAAAATCCTTCTTTATCAAGTCACAAACAGTTGCTGTGACCCATTACTATGGCATTGAAGACCAGTATAATAGAATATTGTGTTACTGCAACTATAATATAGTTAGCCTAGTTTTTACTATAGCTTATTTGATACTTGCAGCTTCCAACGTTCACAGTATAGGGAGGTTTGAGTTGATAAGCCTAGTATTATGCTATTACTATATTAACTGTCTATTACTTTTGTTTTTGTGCTGGCTACAGAGTTATTGAAGGATGTGGAACAAGACCAAATTTTGGTTAAACAGAGAGAGCTTGAATTGAATGAGAGACGGCAGAAATATGAATGGCAGATATTTTATGATATCGGAGTTCCATCTGCAATTGATGATACCAGAGATGATATTCCTGCAGATGAGCAATTCAATCGAGTCAAAAATATTGACTTTACTTTAAATGGAACAGAAGCTCTTGCAAAATTGGGTTTGACTGGAATTGTTATCGATGTTAATGATCTGAGTGACTTTGCAAAGTTTGCCAAGTCTGTGAATCCAGATGAGGCCATACCTCTGTATGAAGCTGGTCGCTGGACATCTGATGTAGAATTTGGTCGTCAAATTCTCAATGGAGTCAACCCAATGGTCATTAAGAAGTGCACAGAGATTCCTCCTAAGTTTCCAGTAACCAATGCATTAGTCCAACCCTATCTTACGAGGAGTCTCACTTTAGAGCAAGAAATGAAGGTGAACATTAAATAGAGTTTATAGTTACTATCATTGATAGGTATTATATTTATATTTTCGCAGGCTGGTCGTATCTTTATATGTGACTTGGAAATCATGGATGGTCTTACACCACGTGAGGGGTGCTTTGTTGCGGCTCCTATTTGCCTTCTCTATGTCAACAACAATGATGACCTAGTTCCTATAGCTATTCAGATCAGACAAGGAGTAAGAGAAGAAGAGAAGTCAATTCCTAATCCTATATTTGTTCCTGGAGACAACTGGATGGATTGGGTACTTGCTAAAATCTATTACCAGAGTTCTCATGGCCAGGTATGTAGTCATAGTTAGCTCTATATTCGTCAGTAGGTATCAGAATTACGCAAATACTAGCTACTTGTTATTGTTAATATTGCTATATTTTTGTATCACTTAGCTACATCAAGTTTTGACTCACTATGTTTCCTGTCATGCTGCTATGGAGGCCTACTGTGTGGCTACAATGAGAAATCTTCCAGATGCTCATCCTGTTAATAAGCTACTGCGTCCTCACTTTCGCTACACCATTGCTATCAACACTCATGCGAGAGCTACTCTGATCAACAATGGCGGCACCATAGATAAAGCATTTGGTATTGGAGGAGACGGTAAAGTAGAGCTATTCAAAAGAGCCTCTGAATGTTATACCGTAGACTTCACCATATAAAGCAAAGCATTGAAGAACGAGGCCTGGAATCGGTTCCAAAGTTTTACTATCGTGACGATGGCTTAAAGGTGTGGGGACATTTTGAGAGTTTAGTGACTGCAATAATAGACGAGTTCTACGCTTCAGATTCTGAAGTAAGGGATGATGCAGAACTGAAGAAATGGACAGAAGACTTGTACACTAATGGGTTTCCTAAATATAAGGGATCCCTGCCTGGCTGAGGCTTTCCTAAGCACATCACATCAAAGAGCGACTTGATCAAGCAATGTACTTGCATCATGTTCACAGGATCTTGCCAGCATGCAGCTGTCAACTTTGGTCAGTACGTCATCTTCAGTTACGTGCCAAATGCTCCATTTGCTGTTCGGCAACCTCCACCTGAGGCAAAGGGCTTGTCTGATTACAATCGACTGTTACACACTCTTCCAGATGAGGCTACAACTGTTAGTAGCATTACTATCACATATGCTTTATCACAGTACAGCCCTGATGAAGTAAGTAGCTAGCTATGGCAGGACAAAATACATATATTTAATTGAGATGTATTGTCTGTAAATAGAACATGAATGTGATTGGTAGGTTAGTTTAGGTCTATAGTTGAAATGATTTTAGATCAGAAATAGAAATATTTCACCATGTTAATTTAGCATCAACGTTCATACTATATTTTGTTTATAGATTTCACTGGGAAATTATCCTGCTCAAAGGTTCTTGGAATCTGGACCATTGGAGAGCATTGCTGCATTTGCAGGCAACTTGAAGAAGTACGAAGAAGCAGTGAAGGGAAGAAATGCTTCTATGGATATACCATACATTTATATGCTACCAGAGAAGGTTCCTAACAGTATCACCATATGATAGACTGCTCTGATTCTGAACTCACATTAAAGGCTGAACTATAGATATGTTAGTAAAAACATACTTGTTTATAATTTTAGTTTAGCTGGTCATTTTGTTTTAAGTTGTAATGACAAGTTGACTTTTAAAAAAAGACTTCTATAGCCGCAAACTTATGAAGGGCAATATCAGAAAATCAGTAAAAGTCTTTTATAAAGTATAATTATATTAGTTGACAAGTTATAGCAGGTATATAACATATGACAGGCTCTGAGAAAAGGTGCAAATTTGGGATAAAGAAAGTATAGCTATACATATAAGTGAACAAAGGTCAACCAAGAGTGTATCTATAACTCAGACAAAATGCCATTAACCAAGTACCACCTCCACTAATAGAAAATTGAACTCCAGTAATAGGCTAACTGTGTTCGCAAAGTTAAGATATGTCAGAGACAACCTAATAAGAGTAGACAATTTAATTTCCTTGGTTATTACGGGTAAAGATTGATAAACCAAAGAATTCTGTTCAATAAAGTCTCCAAGCAAACACACAAACACGAGGGTCAAAGCAAAAATTACATACATTAATTTTAGCAAACAAATACATAATAACTTCTTACCTCAAATTCCCAAGTTCTGAATTCAAGCCATTCAAACTATCTGAATTGCCAGTAAACTCTTGACAACTAGCACTCAGCTACCAAAAATAGGCAAGATTTTTGTTGTAATTTTAGCTAACAAATACAGAATGAGTACTTACCTCATTTTTCCTGTAGTAGTAGCTTCTGGTATTTAATATCATCTGAATTATCAGGAACTCTTGACAACAACACTCAGATACTAAAACAAACAGCCTAACAGTGGACTAGTTTGGCATAGTTAGACTACTATATGAACAACAAACAAAATCTGGTAAAGTACTTCATTGTCGTAGGAACCACTCGCGTAGCTTTTTGTGAATTTGAAAATAAAAAAAAAAGCATTTCTAAGAAACAATTGTACAGTCTAAAGCTATTACTTGGTCCTGTAGTTTCAAGAAGCTAAGGACTAACAAGGCCGTCGGAACCGCTGAGGCTGGTGAGGTTTCGGCCTCACCACTTTTTTGCCGAAGTAGGCGTGGTTTTGTTTGCGCGAGCGCTTATTATCACGTTGCTTTTTAGCTGAGGTAAAATGGCATCGATGTTGGAGTCCAAAGGTGAACTATGATTACTTAATTTCCACACCATTGACTTAGTTTACTAAACTCAAATTAGTATTCTATTCAATTTATTCACACTTTCAATTTATATAAACTTATGGAAGTCTACCTGCATACAATGTTTTTTTCTTTTTTCCTGTGTACTTTACTTTCACCACCCCACCTTGAGCATGCCTATAAAACTACCAGTCATTCAGTCATTTTTTAGTTGTTGTTCTTGTTCTAGTCGTTGTGATTACATTATATTGAAGAACTTGGTGAACTAACCTTATACCACTACCTAGCTAACCACCATTGTGAGTGTAGCCAGAGCTAAAATACAGTCAACTAGCTACTAAAGTTTTGGCTGCATTCAATCATCCATGAAGCCTAGAAAGCTGCAAGTGCCAGTAGTTGGAACAGAGCCACACCAGCCATCCTCTCCTCCATTCAGGAG